>Ga0268287_100107_pt1 | contig 60347 bp, 60 predicted proteins | sample MetcocultureR3M_FD_191348 | JGI IMG/M metagenome (GOLD analysis project Ga0268287, IMG submission 191348) | Soil microbial communities from Anza Borrego Desert, Southern California, United States - Methanotrophic co-culture R3-M | ecosystem: Environmental > Terrestrial > Soil > Desert | place... | reverse complement strand
CGAGACGGTAGCCGCCTTGCTCCAAGCCGCCCGCGAGTTCTTCGACCGTCACAACCGCTCTCCACAGCTGGTGCTCTCGATTATCGGTTCCTATGCCGCAAAAGTTTCATGAATGTACTTAGAGCGTCTTCATCTCGCTCGTACGGCAAACCAGGCTTGGCGGAAGTCGTTGGCGCCTTCGGCTCGGGTGAATGGATTCAAGCATTCGTAGGTCGGCAATCCTTTGCCGACGAAGACGCTCGGCGGGACGTGTCGTCGGGAAAGGATTCCCGACCTACTCGCGAGTGCCCGTACAGGCGGTATGAAAATGCTCTAGCCCTGCCTGTCAGCGCCCAAGCCTAACTGTGCGTATATCGACTCCTCCCCGAGCGCAAGAAACCGATCGATAGGGATGGCGACAAGGAAGCGCATGCAGTCGTATATCCGGCATCTTGAAGTGGGCTCTTGGTGGCCCGTGCCGACATGGAATCTGCGCACGGAGCGCCAATCGCTACAAGCGGCACGCGAGCTGCCGGCAAAGTTATCGGCGTCAATCCGTGTGGGTACAACCCTCTTAGCCATGATGGGCGATCGGTCTCAAAGCAAGCGAGTGAATAGGACATCAAAACTCTGCGAACATCATTGTCACGAAGCCACGGCATAGGCGCTGCGCGCCAGCTTGCGCCGTGGTCGGCACGGCGGCCGCTATAGGGATGGCAGCCCGCAGCGCGGCGTAACAGTTCCGCATCAACTTCGAAATCTTTTGATCACACTCCATGGTTATCCTTGAACGTGTTTATCGGACTATCGAAGTCTCCAATAGCGATCATCCAAGGCCCCGGTACCGGAATGCCGCTTTTCTCTCGGCCTTGACCATTGGCCGATAGAGACACGTGACGAAATGTAGTTCACGGAAACATCAAGAAATGCGCATAGGATCGCCCCGGTACACGTATAACCTGGCTTGGGGATTAATTCCGATACCCCGCAGCGGGACTTGACGGGTATTCGGTCGCAAGGGAAAGTGCGCCGATAAACTCGAACGAGCCGGCCTTGGTCGCGCTGGACTCCGAGTCATGCCCCAAATTGAACAAATGCAGAAAGCAAATATGGAAAAAGCCATCGAAAAGAAAAGACGCCCGCTGAAATCTCGTAAGAGAAATCACCGCCAGGGCGAAACGGCGGGCACCCACCTGACGGCCAGCGTACCCCGCGCTCATTCGAACGAAACCGCGGCGGCCGTTCAGGCTCGCTTGAAAGAACACCGCTTCGATCATGCTGAATTGATCTGTGTCACCGATCCGGAAGATCGGCTGCTAGGGTGTATCGTTCTGGAGGATTTGATCGCCTTGCCCGCGGAGACGCCTATGGGAGACGTTCTTAAGGCACTGCCCATGGTCCGCGTAGACGAAGATCAAGAGAAACTGGCGTCCTTGGCGCTGCACCATCGGCTGACCGCGGTTCCCGTCGTCGACCATGGGGGACATTTCCTCGGCGTGGTACCGCCCCTGGCGCTGATGCACATCTTGCGACACGAGCATGTGGAAGATTTGCATCGCCTCGCCGGGATCAAACGCGAGACGCATCAGGCGCGGGAAGCTATGGAATCGGCCCCGCTGCGGCGAGCGCGGGACCGGTTGCCTTGGTTGATGCTTGGTTTGGCGGGCAGCGCCTTGGCGACCCAGGTCGTTGCGCAATTCGAGGCACAATTGCAGGACCGGATCGCCATCGCCTTTTTCATTCCGGGTTTAGTTTATATCGCCGATGCCATCGGCACTCAGACCGAGGCCATTGCCGTACGCGGGCTATCGCTCTCTCATGCGAACCTCCGCTCGCTGCTCGGCGGGGAAATGCGAACCGGCCTACTGATCGGCCTTACCTTGGCCGCCGTCACTCTCCCTATAATCTGGCTGATCTTCGGGGACTTTTATCTGGCGCTGGCGGTTGCCGTGGCGTTGTTTTCGGCCGGCTGCGTGGCGACGACGATCGGGCTCTTTCTTCCGTGGCTGTTGGGGGAGTTGGGAACGGACCCCGCCTACGGCAGCGGCCCTCTCGCAACCATTCTGCAGGACGTCATGAGCCTTTTGATCTATTTCGCCGCGGTCAACCTCTTTTTATTTTAGAAAGCGGCAGGGAATGCAGTGACTTCGCTCAATCCGGCTTAAGCGACCTTGCCACCCCCCTCCGCCGGTTGCGAAACCGACGATCTTGCTCAGGCTACGATTTATTTCCGTTACGACGCTGTTCATCTTTTGGCAATAACGCTTTAATGACCCTCCGGGATCGACAGTGTTAAGGATCGGTCTCACGGTCATCAACTGATCTCTCGGCAATCCGGAGCCACGGTGTATGCATCCACACATCGGTCTAGATCATCTCACAGGCTACCGCTTTCAGATCATCGAACTCAGCGCGGACACCAACACGGTACTGCTCCACTACGAAGAAACCGCCTGGCCGCAGGAGGTCGAACCCACCCGCCGGATGGCGTGGACCGAATTCGTCGATCATCTTATCCAGGGCCACTTTGAAATCCTGCGAGATCTCGCCCAGTCGGACCGGTGAAAATGGTTGTCGCGAAGCCCGTGCGGCATGCAGCCTCGTTATCGGAATCGAGGTGACAGGCTGCTCCACGGGAATGGGGCATTCGCGTTTATCGCCGGTTTCGCCGATCGGCGATCACGGGCCCGTTAATCCGTCTTACGGGCTGCCGATGCCTCTCGCCCCATCAGAAAATTAGCGATGCGAAAGAGCTTCTGCCGTCCTTGGGGCGGAGAAAGCCCCCGAGTCAGAGGGAAAGCCAATTCCGCCAGTTCTTCCGCGCGCTCTCGTGTGAGCGTGGCGCAACGCCGCCGGTACTCGATCAGTGCGTGCCGTTCGGAAGGGGTAAGGGAAAAAGGCGGGGGTTCCGCCTCGGAATAGTCGTCGATGACGGCGGATTGTCCGGCATCCGGCCGATAGACCACCACGGTGCCGGCCGAGATGTCGCCTAGCCGTTTGTTGTCGGCGTTGCACCCCATGGCGATGAGCCCGAACGCGTAGCCGACCGGCAAAGCGTCGACAAAGCGCAAGGTGTTGCGGATGAAGGCGGCATCCCAGCCCGCCGGCGTTCCGTCTTCGCGCAACACCGCCAATTTGCACAGGCGTTTTCCCGGCGTAGCGCCGTCATTCAAGGCCTCGAACGCGATGTTGTAAAACCAGCCGAGGACGAAATAAGTCAGTATGACAAGACCCTGCCCCAATGCGCCGAAATACCGCAGCACCACCACGGCGCAAACGAAAATCAGAAGACGTATCAGGGCATCGATCAAAAAGGCGCGCGCCCGCGCCACCGGCCCGGCGACGCGAAGTCTGAGCTCGCAGCCCTCCGGGGTGGCGACGGATCGGACGGTGTCGAGCGGGGCGGCGGAAGCGGTCATGGCGTCAAGCGATGAAGATGTCTTTGTAGGCCTTGTACGTCGAGCCGATGAACACGGGCATCAGGATCAGCCAACCCAGGGCCAAGGGGATGGTCGCGAGGAATCCCAGCACCATGCCCGCAATGCCGTAGACCAGAAACGGCATGATGTTGCGGAGACACCCCCTAAAGCTGAGACCCATGGCCTCAAGCGCTCCCTTATCATGAAACACGACCAAGGCCGGCGCGAACCACATGGCCATGAGCAGCGGAACCAGAAGGGCGAATGCGAGCAAGGAAGCCACGAGCACCATCATGATATTCGACGCGTCCGGCGGCGTTCCCGCGAAAATGCTCATCGTACCGGAGCCGCCGAGTACGACCACGAACACTCCCCCCGCGACCACAAGGGCTCCCAAAAGGTACAGCAAACCGACCAGCGCGAGCTTTCCGAAATTGCGCTGGAATCCTTCGAACAAGTGGCCAAAGGCGAGTCCCCGCCCTTGTTCGAGAGAACGGCATCCCAGCATCAACCCGCCGGTCAGCACCGGGTAGACCAGGCTGGACAGCAGATTCACGACCGGAATCAGGTTGATGACGATACTCAGCAAGAACATGACGACGACAATTCCGATCCAGGTTCCGGGTGCCTCCTTGAACAATCCCCAGCCTTCGCTCAACCATGTCATACCGCTTCCGGCGCTGTTCCGATTCGGCTCATCTAGAAGCACGCCGGAATTCTCCGGAACGGGATCGGCCACTCGCGACCTGGGAGCCTGAAAGGGATTGTGGGAAGCATCGTCGGAAGACGGATCACGACCCGTTGTGTCCATAGGAACCTCTCTTCTTTTTGGTTTAGTTAAAAAACGCCGCTACGCTTCATGTCCCAGTAGCGGTTAACGAGCGCCACCGGCAGTTCCGCCGGGGCGACATCCAGTACGGCGACACCCTGGGCGCGCAAGGCGGCCAATTGCCGCCGGCGCTCGCGGCGGTAATCCACCGCCGCCGCATAGGCCAAGGCGCCATCCAAATCGGTTACCGGCTCACGGAGGAGAGCGTCCAAGGACGTTTCCCTCAAATTCGCCAGGAGCACCAGATGCCGCCGCCGCAGAATGGCGAGGGCCGGCGGCAGCGTGGATTCGTCTTCGTCGCGCAGATTGGTGAGGAGCACGATCAGCGAACGTTTGCTCAAGCGCTCGCATAGGGCCTGGCTGGCGATCAGATAATCGGACGTTTGCAGCGAAGGCTGAAGGTCGTGCACGGCATTGAGCAAGCGCTGCACGGTGGCCAGCGACTTGCGCGGGGCGAAGTAACGCGGCTCGGCCTGGGCAAAGGTCGAAAGTCCCACTCCGTCGCCCTGGCGCAAGGCCACGTACGACAGCAACAGCAGCGCGTTCAGCGTATGGTCGAAGTGCGACAGGACATCGTCCTTGTCGCGCATACGCTGTCCGCAATCCAGCAGAAACACGATGTTCTGGTCGCGTTCGTCCTGATACTCGCGGGCGATGGGCTTGCGCTTGCGGGCAGTGGCTTTCCAATCGATTTGCCGCAAGGCATCGTCGCGGCAATACTCCCGCAACTGGTGGAAGTCCAGACCCTCGCCGCGCCGCCGCCTGCGCAGAACGCCGATCTGGGACAAGCGGTTATCGGTCGCGAACACCGAGTATCGAGTGATTTTTTCGAAATCCGGGTAAACCCGCACCGTCTCATCGCCGCCGACCCGGTACTGGGTCAGCCATAGGCGCAGCGGCGAAAGAAGCCGCAACTCGATCCCGCCGAAGACATGGGGCCCCCGTTCCAGGGGCTGCGCCATATAGCCGAGTTTCGCCCAATGGCCGCGCGACAGCTTGAAAAACAAGGGCAAGCCTTCTGCGGAAAACGTCTCGGGATGGCGGTCGAACACCCAGCCCGCGACGCTGCGCTCGGGGCTGGCGAGGCGGAGACGGACCGTTTGCGTTACCCCTACGGGCCATGCATCCTCGATTTCCCGCTCGACCCGCACCGGATTGCGGCGACTGAGGGCCAACCACCCGTCCGCCAGTGCCGCGCTCAGCAGCGCCGCCCCGGCGAATTGCCAGACCGCAAGCCATGACGGCCACACCGCCACGAACACGGCGAGACCGAACCAGGCGGCGAGCGCGATCAAAAGGACGCGATGAGGCAGGAGCACGAGAAACCCCGGTCAGAAGCGCGGCGAGGGAACCTGGTCCAGCAGCGCCCGGAGCAGCGTGTCGGCACTCGATCCCTCGATATCCGCCTCCGGAGAAGTCGCCACGCGATGGCGCAACGCCGGCAAAGCCACCGCCTTGATATCGTCCGGCGTGGCGTAACTCCGCCCCGACAGCAGTGCGCTGGCGCGGGCCGCGCGGACCAAAGCGATGCTGCCTCGGGGACCCGCGCCGATGGACAGGCGCGGATGCTCGCGGGTAGCTCGGCTTATCGAAACGGCATAGCGGAGCACCCGGTCGTCCACCTCCACGTGGGCCGTCAACCGCTGCAGCGCCGCCACTTGTTCCGGGCCGATCAGGACCGCCACGTTATCCACGGCCAATTCGCCCCCGGACCGGCGCTCGATCACCTGGCGGGTGAGCGCCAATTCTTCCTCCATATCGGGGTAATCGATGCGTATCTTGAGCAGAAACCGGTCCAATTGCGCTTCCGGCAGAGGATAGGTGCCCTCCTGTTCGATCGGATTCTGGGTGGCCAGCACCATGAACGGTTGAGGGACCGCCATCGAGCGGCCTTCCAGAGTCACCTGGCCTTCCTGCATCACTTCGAGCAGCGCCGCCTGGGTCTTCGCCGGAGCGCGGTTGATCTCGTCGGCCAGCAGGAGATGGGTGAAGACCGGCCCTTCGCGGGTAATGAACTGGCTGCTGCCCATATCGAAGAAGGTATGGCCGACCACGTCCGAAGGCATGAGGTCGGGCGTGAACTGAATCCGCGCGAAGCGTCCGGAAAAGGTCTTCGCCAGCGCCTTCACCAGCAGCGTCTTGCCCAGACCGGGCACGCCCTCGAGCAGCACGTGCGCGCCGCAGAGCAAACCGATCAGCACCTCGTCGATCATACGCTCCTGGCCGATCAGCACCTTGCGGAGCTCGGCACGAATCGACCGGAGCAGCACTCCGGCCTTATCCACTTGTTCATCGAGCAAACGGGTTACCGCCATAAATCCTCACAATCGTTGTTTAGCCCATATTTCTCACACCCGTCCAATCGCAAACGGTTGCTTTAATCGCAACCCTGCCTACTGCGGACGCCGTCCCAGTTGCAAACAGAGGCCATAGGATGCGGTGAGGAACGAACCGCATCGTTCGCGAGCGATGCGCCTCCTTCGTCGGCACATCCTACAGCCCTGGCGCGCCGGCTCGACGTAGTGTCAGCTACGCCTTCGCCGCCGCTCGGTCCGTGCGGCACGCCACAGCGGCATCTCAACGCCCTCGCTACGAAGGGGTGTGAGAAATACGGGCTAGTTCTTGCACCGTGCGCACGCGATCGACGAAATGCCGCGGCGAAAGCTTGTCCGGTGCGGCCAAGACCGCCGTCACCCGGTTCTCGGGAATCCCGCTCATACCGGAGAGAATTCTCGCCTGTTCCGACTCGGAGACCTGCGCGATGTGCGGATGCCGCTGAAGAACATGTCTACGTAACTCCTGCCTGACCACATTGTCCCAGTGAGCCCGCCCGTCTTCGCCGCGACGCCAGACGGCGCGTCCGACGGCGGAAAGATGCTCGATCAGGCTGCGCCTCGCCGGATTCGGCGACGGCAGCATCCCGCCGAACCGCGGCACGATACGCCAAAGCCAGGCCGCGATCAGCAGCGCGCCGCTGATCAGCGCCATCCACGCGGATTCGGCCAGCCATTCCCAAAGCGTCGGAACCTCGAGCCTGGTAGCCAGACGCACTTCGCCCTGCGGCTGGTAATGCCGCATCAGCCCCCAGATCAGTTCGGCGTGATCGTGCTCGCCGATCCGCCGATTGGAGAGAAACGTGAAGCCGTCGAGTACCGTAATCCGGCCTTGGCCATAGTCGTAATGCAGCACGGTGCTGCGCGTATCGACCACTCCCGCTTTCCAGACCGGTGCCGGGTCGGTCGGCACCAGACCCCAGCCGTTTGACCCGAACGTCCTTTGCAGCCGCAACGGCTGGTCCCGCGCCGGAAGACGCACTTCAACCGTATCCGGCTCGTCGTCGGACCGCGCATCCGAAGGTTCGCACATCTGCGCTCCATCCTGTTCGTCCTCCGCGCCGTCTTCCTCCGTAGCGGCGGTTTTCTTGGGCTCGATCTTCGGGGGTTCGTACCATCCGATCCCCAGACGCTTCAGGATGGGGTCGTCGACTTGGCGGTATTCCGCCGCAACGATCAAATAGCCGCCGCGGCTCACCCAATCGAACAGGGCGTCGGCGCGGCGAGCATTGACGTAGATGCGGCGGCCGCGATCCAGCAGCAACACCCCGCCCGGCGTCAGCTCATCCAATACCAAGGCATTGCTAACCCGCGCCACCGGTCGCCCGAGCCGCCCCATGAGACGGTCGAAAGCCAAATAAGGGTCGCGCCGAGCCTCCTTGCCCGGTTTCTCCCAAGTCGTGACCGGTACGTAATCGAAGTTGGAAAAAAACCAGGCGGCGCTCAGCGCGACCAGCACCAGAACCCCCGTCGAACTCCAGATCACCGTTCGGCTCAGAGGTAGTGAAAAAACCGTCGCGAGCGGTCGGAGTCCGCGCCGAGAAGCGGAGGCGTACAAGGGGGTACGTTGAGCATCGCAGGCGCGGACTTGGGTCGCGCAGTAGGTTTTTTTACTGCCTCTCATATATTAGTCCGCGAAGTGATCAGACCAGCGGTCGCAGAGATCGGCGAGTTGCGGCACGGGCGGCGCGGCATGGGCGTAAGCCGCGAGCTTCCAGGCCAGCAACAGCTCGGCGAAATAACGCTCGCCGGCCTCGTCGATGCGCCCCCGTATCCGGTCCAGGCAGTTGCCTTCGGTATCCCCCGGGCGGAAGTCGACATAAGCGCGATGAATCAGGGAAACCAGCGCCCCGCGGTAAAGCAGCGAAAGTGCGACGGCATGTTCTCCGGCTGCAAGGTGCCGTTTCGCTGCGGCGACCAGATCGGCCGGCAGCGAGTCCGGCCGCACGTCCAGTCCGAACAGGGTTTCCGGAACGCTGCGGACGGCAGGACTCCGGATCAGCCATCTCTCGCGGTAGCGATAAAGCAAAACGATCAGGCCCGCGGCCAGAACAGCGGCTGCGACAAAGCTGAGGCTTCGGATCGCCTTCGCCATCCACTCGGCAAACGTCTTCAACAGCTCCAGCGCACTGGAATCGTCCGATGGCGACTCGCTCTCCGAATCGCGGTAGCGCCACGTCCAATCCTGAACTTCCCGGCCGAATACCGGATCGGCCAACACCTCCCGAATCGCCCGTTCCGCTTCGCCGGTCTCGGCGACGCTCGCGGGAGGCTGGTCCGCGAAGACTTCACCGGGAGCTTGAAACCAGAACAGGCCGGCGAAACAAAGACACGCCATCATCAGGGCCGCTTTCCGTGGAGTCTCCTCCCGCCCTTCCGATTCCGCCTCGATGCGCCGGCTCAGACGGCGAAAACCCAGCTCGATGTCCCAGCCTTCGAGTTCGTTGCGGCGATTGAGATACAGCGTGAAGCCGGCGGCGACGTAGAACGGCTCGATCAAAGTCTCCCCCGCCAGATACGCGAGGTCGGACAGCACCAAGAGCCAGGCGTCCGATTCGCCGTGAAAAAGAGCCGCCCAGTCGAAAAGCGGCTCGATCTCCCGCGGCCGAAACAGTTCGATCGAAAGGATCAGCGAAATCTGGAGAAATGCCGAGAAATGCGCACAGAGATAGGTGAGCCACACCGCGCATCCGCGCGTCTTGCTATCGAGCGCCCGGCGCCGAGCCGCCGCCGCTCGCCCGCGCTGGCCCTCCAGTTGCGCGATGGGAAGATGAAACGAACGGGCCAAGCTGAAACGCCCTAGGGTCAGCCCCATGAGCAAGCCGGAATTCCGGATGAGTCCCGGCAGCGACCGCCAAATCTCCCGCGTGCTCGGCGCCCGTCCGAACGAGGCTTCCGCGTAGACCTTCAACAGTATTCGATCGAACAGCGGCTTGAACCACCACACGCTGATCGCGGCAACGGCGGGCCACTGCCACAGGAGAAGAAACACGATCAGAGCGAACGGCACCATGGTGGCGAACCAGGCACGATAAACCGGCCGATGCCAGTGCCGCAGCACAACCAATCCCAGATCCAGGGCCTCCCAGGGCGTGCGTCGGCGGAGATCCAGACAGAGGCGCTCAAGCTGCACGGCGGCTTCGTCCGACGAGAGAAAAATAGGCCAGCAGCGAGAGCCAGAATGCCATCCCGACGCCGTATTTGAGCTCCACGGGAAGCGTTCGGATCGGCGACCAGAACGCTTCCACGAAAGCGGCGCAAAAAGTCAGTCCGGCCGCTGCGTAAAGGAGATGCACCGCCCGCTGCGCCGCCCGCTTGACCGCATCGGCGCGGCGGAGTCTCCCCGGCGCAATCAGGGCCAGTCCGATTTTCAGGCCGGCCGCACCGGAGAGTACGGCGCCTATCAGTTCCGGCGCGCTATGCCCCGCGACGAAGCCCCAAAACGTCTCGATATAGCCGACTTGCGTCAGATGCCCCGCCACCGCGCCGATCACCAGCCCGTTATAAATCAGGAAAAATACGCTCCCGAGGCCGAAAGCGATGCCTCCCGCAAAGCACTGGAAGTCGATGCGCACATTGTTGGCAATGTAGAACCCCAGCATCATCACGTCGTCGGACGCATCCCGAGGCCGCCCCAGCCGTTCCGCGGTCGGGGCGTACATTTCTTCCACGGAACCCACCGTTTCCGGTGAGAGCAGGAAATACACGCCGTCCGGATAAAACTGAAGCACGGCGAGAGCGAGAAACAAAGGCAAGAAAAACAGCGCCGCCGAAGCCCAGACCAGCCGGGCCTCGCTCCGGACCAGAACCGGCAAATCGTGCAACACGAAACGAAGCCACCGGCCTCCCCCCGCCCGGCGGGCGCCATAAATGCGCTGATGGACCGCCAAGACCCGGTCGCGCAGCGCATCGAGCAGAGGCTCCGAATAGCGGCGGTCCCGCGCCAGGGACAAATCCCGGCACAGCCCCCGAAACTGACGCGGCAAACTCTCAACCGTGATCGCCGCCGGCCCCGGCTCGGCACCCGAAGCATCGCTCCGCTCCCCCTTTCCGCGAAGCCCGCCCGCCAGCCACCGATCCCACGCGTCCCAATCCGCTCGCCGCGTTTCGATGAATTGATATTCCTTCACATCCCGGTCCGAAAAGATTTGAAGGCTTAGTTTAGTCCAGGTGGGCGATCTTGGCCGCCGACCATGCTCGTTCCCAAGCTCCCGCTTGGGAACCCGGCCTCGGAAGCTCCGGCTTCCACTAGCCCCCTAAATGAACGACTAAACTCAAACCCATGCCCCGTAGCCGCTACCATATCCTGCAAAATCAATCGCCCCACTTCCTAACGGCAACGATCAACCACTGGCTGCCGCCGTTCACCCGCCCGGAAACGGTGAATATCGTGCTGGATTGCTGGCGGTTCCTGCAACGAGAATCCGGCCTCCAGCTCTACGGCTACGTCATACTGGAAAACCACCTGCATCTCGTCGCCGCTTCGCCCAATCTGAGCCGGGATATGCAGCGCTTCAAGTCCTACACGGCCAGGCAAATCGTCGCGTACCTTGAGCAGCGTGGATCGGCCAAAATATTGGAACTGCTGGCGCTATTCAAGCGACATCACAAAACCGAGAGCACCTATCAGATTTGGGAAGAAGGCAATCACCCGCAACTCATCGAATCGGAAGCGGTCATGCGGCAAAAAATGGACTACATCCACCAGAACCCCGTCAAACGCGGCTATGTGGATCAGGCCGAGAGCGTTTTTCGCCGCAGCATAGCGGTGTGAATTGGGAACTCGGCACCCTGAATGCAGGCACAAATATGGTTGTAGGTCGGCAATCCTTTGCCGGCAAAGACGTCGGGAAGGGATTCCCGACCTACGGCAGCCTGGGTCGCACACCACACCGGAAAATGCTCGAGCATTGGCGCGATTCCAGCGCGGAACTATGCCAGCCAGGAAGGTTTGATCGAAGTGGTGCGGGCGTGGTGAGTTGACCATGACGCAGGAGCTTCGACGGGAGAGTTCCCAAGCGGGAGCTTGGGAACGAGCGAAACTATGTTTACTGAAACGGACGCAGCCGAAGTCAAAAAATAAAAGCCTTACCCCGCCATGTCACTCTATCCGGGTCACTCTTTCTTGACGCAAGGGATGATGAACAGAGGGATGGACCAAGCAAATCAAGCTACGTTGTCAAGCGCCGGGCGGCGTGATAGAAGTCCCCGAAAGCTATATAGAAACGATTCAATCAATTATTTAGAGGGCATGCACGGGACTGTGTTATGACGTTTAGGCTAGAAAGAAAGCGCACCGACAAGATTTCCCGTGACGCTGTATTAGAGGAGCTTCGGAGGGTAGCTAAGCACTACAACTATCGAACATTTACATTGAAGGAATTCAATACGGTAGCTACGCGTTGCAAGGCAAGCACGGTATTACGGGAGTTTGGTAGTTGGGAAAACGCTCTCGTCTCAATCGGTGCATCTTTAGCACATCGGCAAGCATACAGAGCGGACCGAATTCCAGTTGAAGATCTATTTTCTGAAATGGAGCGCATCTGGAGCAAAGTCGGGCAGAGGCCATCCAGAGCGCAATGGGAACAAGAAAAACCCAAGTTCGGGTATAGCACCTACTATAAGAGGTTTAATGGATGGCTGAATGCGTGTGCCGCGTTCATCGATTACAAATCAGGTGGCACGATCAAAGAACTAGAAATATTCGACTACGAGACAACACCGGATTCGAACGAAGAGATTGACAAGAATAGCTATGTAGAAGCAAAACGAGATGTACCACTTCGCCTACGGCTACAGGTATTAAAACGAGATCGTTTCAGCTGTGCACTGTGTGGTAGGAGTCCAGCAACCACCACAGGTGTGGTGCTTCATATAGATCACATCGTGCCCTTTTCCAAGGGGGGCAAAACAGTGTTCGACAATCTTCGAACACTGTGTCAGCAATGCAATTGGGGTAAAGGAGCAGAATATGACTGAACAACAAATGCCCTCTAACCCGCGGCTCAACCGGACGCGCCTTGCGGCGCGCCGGTTAGCAGCACGTTAGGGCGCCGTTGACAGAGCTATGAGCCTGGAAGATCAGATTGCGCAGACCACGAATCCGCAGGAGTTCACACGGCTCTGCAATATTCTGTTAACGGCAGAATATGGTGAAGCTTTCCAAGTTATTGATGGTACAAGAGGCGATGAAGGAAACGATGGATACATCTCCTCAGAAAAACGAGTCATCGCGATTTACTGCCCGATAAAGCCGGAGAGAAGGACAGACGCCGACTATGTCGAGAAAATACGGAGTGATCTCAAGAAGGCAGACGTCTTGCAGAAATCGGGTAAATATGAAATTCAAAAATGGACCTTCATTACACCGAGGAAACTGAGCAACACAGTGGTTTCTTTTCTCCGGAGAACAGCGAATGAGTTTGGCTTCGAGGGGAACCATCAAGAGGCCACCTATCTCGCAACTGCGCTGGGCAAGCATACTCATCTAGCTCAGCAGTTTCCCGATCTCTTCATCCCCAAAATCGATCAAAAGCTCAACGAGATTCTCGAGCTGCTTAAAGGACACCCCCCTATTCAAGAGCCAGTCAAAGATCAGATTGATAAGGACCACTTGTACCGAGCAGAGCCAACGAACAAAGATGAATTCGATCAAGTTATTTCTTTACGGACAAATCCTGCCACTGAGGACACAAGAACAGCCCTGAAAATTTTTTATTACAAATCTACTGATCCCGTTGTAAAACTTAACGCACTCTTAGGCTTGTTAGACCTCTATGACCCTTTAGAGAACACCGCTGAGGACATGGTGACTCTTTGTGAAGAGGGGTTGAGAACTGCGCAAATTGCAAATTCGGTTTCTGCCCGTGTTTACTTTAATGCACAAAAGGGGTATTTCCTTTCGTATATCTACTCCAATCTAGATATGCAAACCACATTTCAGATTATGGCGGACAACGCCATTGGACTACCGACTATAACCGAAGCCCATCGACAGGCTGTTATTAAAAAGTTAGAAGAACTGGAAATTAGTTATTCAAGTGCATTCAATGAGTCGATCGAACTTTCAAAGGAGAGCGGTGATCTTGCAGCACTGGCTTCCGTGTTAGTACTTATTGGCACCGCCGCCGGACAGAGAGCACTGTACCTCAATACCTTAGGCGTTGGTGATAGATCGGCAGCCGAACGGCAAAGATGCAAGCGCGCATTACTGACAGCCAAAGATATCTATGGCTATTTGCAGGATGAATTGGGTAAAGCAAATGCATTGTTCAATCTAGCAAATCAGATTCGATTCTTTGGAGATACTAAGGAAGCATTGGCATTGGTAGAAGACTCTGTTGCTGTAGCGGCGAAGCATGGGGACCATCGACTTCTCAAGAAAGCAAGGTGGCTAAAGGAAACACTCGAAACGGGTAAGATTCCAGACTATCTAGCTGGGCAAAGACGCGAATAGTTGGTAGGCCGGGATAAGGCGGCAGCCGTTCCCGGCGCTCGCCAGATGAAACGCCGGATACGCTTCATTTAACTCGGTCTACGCTTTGGGTAAGATCAAATCTAAGCTGACACGTGTTTGGCCAATTATAAGGAATCTGCCCTTCAGAAGTACGTGAAAAACTGAGCTGGAGCTTTGGAAGGAACCGGATGCTCTTTTGCGAATTGCGTCGCCCTGGGCATCCGCGCAACCCGTCCGGAAGGCTCAGAGCCTTCAGCGAGCCTCCCACCGATCTTTGTTATAATCCCGCGGTCCAAGTCTCAAGCACGTCCATTCCACCACCTTCCCCACCCTTAAATGCCCGAGCACATCCTGTTTCTCACCGGCAAGCTGGCGGAAAAGCAGTTGCGCCGCACTCTCGAGGAGATGGAGCCGGAGTTCGGGTATACCGTGCATCAACTGGGGCTGACGGTGGCTGCGCTGATGACGGCGGACATGATCCGGCGGCGGCTCAAGGACACCTTCGGGGCCGACCGGGTGCTGGTGCCGGGGCGCTGCCGGGGCGATCTGGAAATCTTGTCCAAGGACATGGGCATTTCCATCGAGCGCGGGCCGGAAGAGTTGCACGATCTGCCGGAGTTTTTCGGCAAGAAGAAGAAAAAGCCGGACATCAGCCGTTACGAACTTCGCATATTCGCGGAAATCGTCGACGCGCCCCGGATGGACATCGACGGCATTCTGCGCCAGGCGCGGGACTACCGGAAGGACGGGGCCGACGTGATCGATGTCGGCTGTTTGCCGGAGACGCCGTTTCCGCATCTGGAGGAAGCGGTCCGCGCGCTCAAGGCCGAGGGGTTTCAGGTCAGCGTCGATTCGCTGGAAAACGACGATCTGCTGCGGGGCGGCACGGCGGGCGCCGATTTTTTGCTCAGCCTGCATGAAGAAACGCTGTGGATCGCCGATCAGGTGCCCTCGACCCCGATTCTGATTCCCGCCAAGCACGGCGACCTCGATTCGCTGGATCGAGCCATTCAAGCCATGCGGGCCAAGGACCGCACCTTTATCGTCGATCCGATCCTGGACCCCATCCATTTCGGATTCACCGAGTCGCTGGTCCGCTACCACGAGGTCCGGAGGCGCCATCCTGATGTCGAGATCATGATGGGGGTCGGCAATCTGACCGAGCTCACCCATGCCGACACCGCCGGCATCAATGCGACCCTATTGGGAATCTGCTCGGAGCTGCACATCAAACAGATTCTAGCCACACAGGTCAGCAAGCACGCACGCAAGGCCGTGCGCGAAGCCGATCTGGCGCGCCGCATCCTGTTCGCCGCGCGCGAACTGAACACACTGCCCAAGCATATCGACGACCGGCTGATGGCTCTGCACGAACGCGCGCCGTTTCCGCTCAGCCGCGATGAAATCGACGAAATCTATCGGCAAATCAAGGACCCGAGCTATCGCATCCTGATCAGCCCCGAGGGCATGCACATCTTTAACCGCGAAGGCTTTCACACCGCCGCAGACCCGTTCGAGCTGTATCCGAAGCTGGGCGTGGAAACCGACGGCGGCCATGCCTTTTATCTGGGGGTCGAGCTGGCCCGGGCGCAGATTGCCTGGCAGCTCGGCAAGCGTTACTCGCAGGACGAGCCCTTGCAGTGGGGCTGCCACGTGGAAGCGCCGGAGCCGACCATCGATCCTCACGCCTACAAACCGGCCGGGTCGACTTTGCAGAAAACACCGAAAGACGAAGAATGATTCGCGAGACCATCATCACGAGCTGCTCGCCCCAAGGCGTTGCGCATATCGCGCCCATGGGCGTGCACGTATTGGACGACGAACTGCTCATCATGCCTTTCCGGCCGTCCACGACCCTGGATAACGTTCTGGCCACCCGCACGGCCGTCATCAATTACACTGACGACGTGCGCGTCTTCGCCGGCTGCCTGACCGGCCGGCGCGACTGGCCTCTGCTTCCGGCGGAAAGCGTCCCCGGCCAAAGGCTGGCCGAAACCCTCGCCCATGCCGAACTGGAACTCCTGCGCTGGGAGGAGGACGAACTCCGCCCGAAGCTTTACTGCCGCGTGGTTCACGAAGCGAATCACGCCCCGTTCCGCGGCTTCAACCGGGCGCAATTTTCGGTACTGGAAGCGGCTATCCTGGTCAGCCGCCTGCACATGCTGCCGCGGGACAAGATCGAATCCGAACTCGCCTATCTCCGCATCGGCCTGGACAAGACGGCGGGACCTAAAGAATTCGAGGCTTGGGGCTGGCTGATGGATGCGGCCGAAGCGTTCAAACACGGCAAGACGGACAAGGCAGCTCCGACATGACCGGCATGCTCGCGAGCGTTGCCAGCCTTGCCGAAGCCCGGCAGGTTCGGGAAATCGGCGTCGACATCGTCGATTTGAAAAATCCCGCCGAAGGCGCCCTGGGTGCCCTGCCCGTCGCCGATGTCGGCCGCATCGTCAGCCAGCTGGGCCGCGACCGGGCGGTCAGCGCCACCGTCGGCGATCTGCCGATGGAAGCCGATGTCGTGTTGTCCGCCGTGAAAGCAATGGCGGCGACCGGCGTCGATTACGTGAAAATCGGTTTTTTCCCGGGCGGGGACTGGGCCGGCCTCATTCATGGCTTATCCTCCTTAGCCCGCCGCAATGTACGTCTCGTTGCCGTCCTGTTCGGCGACGAATCGCCGGAGCTGCATTGGGTCGGAGAACTCGCTACGGCCGGTTTCGTCGGAGCGATGCTGGACACGCGCGACAAGAAAAAAGGATCGTTGCGGCAAGTATGCCGGAATGATTATCTTCGGGCATTCGTTGCCGAAACCCGCTCGCACGGCTTGCTGTGCGGCTTGGCCGGATCGCTTCGCGTGCCGGATATCGCGCCTCTCCTGGCATTGAAACCCGATTACCTGGGCTTTCGGGGCGCTCTGTGCGGCGGGGATCGTACCGATGCCCTGGATCCCGAGTCCGTACTCACCGTTTTGAACCTGGTCCATGGCGAATGCGTTAACGCATCGCCGCGAATCACCGCGTAATTTCGAAAACCCATGCTCTACGACTCGCTCCGTCCTCTGCTGTTTCGACTCGCCCCCGAAACCGCCCACCATCTAAGCCTGGCCGCTCTTCAAGGCTTTAGCCGGCTGGGATCGCTGAATCCCCTTCATCATTCGGCCACCCCCAAGCCGCGAACGGTGATGGGCCTCAGCTTCCCGAATCCGGTAGGTTTGGCAGCCGGGCTCGACAAGAACGGCGAATGCATCGACGGCCTGGCCGCGCTCGGTTTCGGCTTCATCGAGATCGGCACGGTGACGCCCCGCCCGCAACCGGGCAATCCGAAGCCGCGTTTGTTCCGCCTGCCCGAGGCCGAGGCGCTCATCAACCGCATGGGATTCAATAATAAAGGTGTGGACTACCTGGTCGAGCAGGTCAAAAAGGCGCGTTACAGCGGCATATTGGGCATCAACATCGGCAAGAACCGCGATACCCCATTGGATCGGGCGCTCGACGACTATCTGATCGGATTGCGCAAAGTGTATCCGCACGCCAGCTATGTCACGGTCAACATTTCCTCTCCCAATACGCCCGGCCTGCGCGACCTCCAGGCCGGCGAAAACCTGGACCATCTGCTGTCCGGCTTGCGGCAGGAGCGGGAGAATCTGACCCAGACTCACGGCCGGCGCGTTCCGCTGGCCGTCAAGATCGCGCCCGATCTCGAACCGGAGCAAATCAAGCAGGCGGCGGACGCCCTGGTCAAATACGGAATCGATGCGGTGATCGCCACCAATACCACCGCCTCCCGAGAAGGCGTCGAAGGACTCGCTCACGGCGAAGAAACCGGCGGACTCAGCGGCCGCCCTTTGTTCTGCAAATCGACCGATGTGGTCGCCCGACTCGGGCAGGCTTTGCAAGGCGCCGTTCCCATCATCGCTTGCGGCGGCATCGCCGGCGCCGAGGACGCTCGCCGGAAATTCGAGGCCGGCGCGGAATTGATCCAACTCTACACCGGCTTCATCTACCGAGGCCCGGCTTTGATCAGGGAGATCGTCGAAGCTTTGTAACAGCCGCCCTAGTCTCTCCCTACGGCTCGAAAATTTCTGACTAAACTTGTGACTCAGGTTGCAAAACAATAATTAACCCAGAGATCGAGCCATGCTGAAATCCTTCGTAGAAAACCTGAATTTATCCCGCCAGATGTACCTGGCCATGGGTGTCGGCATCGCCGGCGTCGCCTCGGTGACTTTCATGAGCATCAAGACGGCGGGCGAAAATGACGATATTACCGGCGTAATCATTACCGCGGTCGCGGCATCGGTCACGATGCTGGCACTGGCCGCCTATTTGGGCCGGCACTCCGCAAAACGCGCCGAAAAACTGGTGGACGCGCTGAGCGCGATGGCCGCCGGCGACTTAACCAAGAACATTTCCCTGGAGGGCAAGGACGAATTCTCGTGGATGGCCTGGAAATGCAGCACGGTGATCAAAAACCTGGCCGGCATGGTGCGGGATATCGTCAAGGATGCCGAACAAGTGGCGGCGGCGGCGGAAGAATTGTCGACGATCACCGAGCAAAGCCGGCAGCGCGTCTTCAACCAGAACGAGCAAACCGAGCAAGTCGCCTCGGCCATGACGGAAATGTCGGCGACCGTCCACGAGGTCGCCCAGAACGCATCCCGCGCCGCCGAAGCCGCTCAGGACGCCAACGAACAGGCCAAGAACGGCACCACGGTCGTCAAGCACACCATCCAAAGCATCAATGGCCTCGCGACCGAAGTGGAGAAAACCTCCGAAGCCATCAACAAGCTGAAAGAGGATAGCGTGGCCATCGGCGCCGTTCTGGACGTGATTCGGGGCATTGCCGAGCAAACCAATCTGCTGGCCCTCAACGCCGCCATCGAAGCGGCCCGCGCCGGCGAGCAAGGCCGCGGCTTCGCTGTGGTGGCGGACGAAGTCCGCACTCTGGCAAGCCGCACCCAACAATCGACCCAGGAAATCCAGGGCATGATCGAACGCCTCCAGACCGGGGCGAACCAGGCCGTCTCCGCGATGGTGCAGGGCAAGAGCGCGGCCAAGACCAGCGTCGATCAAGCGATCAACGCCGGCGAATCGCTGGAGATCATCAATCGCTTCATCGACACCATCAAGGACATGAACACCCAAATCGCGGCGGCCGCCGAGGAACAAAGCATCACCGCCGAAGAAATCAACCGCAATGTTGTCAACATCAGCGGAATCTCCCATGAAACGGCTCAAGGCTCCGAGCAAACGGCGGCTGCCAGCGAGGAATTGGCCCGGCTAGCTTCGCATCTCCAAGAACAGGTCGACCGCTTCAAAATCCGCTAGCCGTCCGCCGCCGATCGATTTCGGTTCGGAACATTTGTTGCCCACAACTGGCGTGATCGTCCTCAGTAGGTCGGCAATCCCTTGCCGACCTACGAACTCCCACCCTTACTTTCCCGAAGAGGATGGGCACGGCTTAAGGCCTTTGCCCATCCTGCGTGCTGAACCCGATTTCGACTGCCAGTCGGGACCGTGCCGGTCCGAACCTGCGTCGAATCCGGAAAGTCGCCGCTGAACCGGTCGGCTGACAGGATTCATTCGATACCGCATCCGTACATCTCCTTGAATCGCGAATGGAGATTTTTTGCGATAATCCCCGTTCGCATCTCGTCCCCTGCTTTCCAATCCTGCCGATGAAATCCAAACCTTCACCGCTGAAATCCGTGCCGGCACTGAAAGCCGCGGCCCAGCGCGCTCTCCAGAGCGGGTATTTCAAGGACGCGATCGCGTCTCTGAAGGACCTCTTGAAACAGGAGCGCCGGCAGGAGTCGGAAGACCTGCTGGCCGAGGCCTATCTGGGACGTGCCCGCGAACTGGCCGGGAAGGGCATGTTCCAGGAGGCGGCGATGCTGTGGGAGAACCATGCCGGTCTTCGCCCCGGCACGCCGCTTTCGGGGGAGTACCTGACCTGGCTGCTCAAGGCCGGGCAGATGGTGAAGCTCGGCCAGGCGCTCGCAGCGGTCCCCGATGACTTTGTCGCCTCCGCGACCGGGCGGCGTCTGGTCGAGGCCGCGGCTTTGCTGGCCCTGGAAAACGACAAGCTGCTCGATGCCCTGCCCAGGGAGCATGCCATCGTCCGACAGCAGCCGCTGCTCCGGAAAGCCCTCGCGGCTTATGCGGAGCGCCGGGAAGCCGAAGCGGAGGAATGCCTGCAGCAGGTATCGTCCCGCTCGCCGTACCGAAATCTGCGCACCCTGCTCAAGGGCCTCCTTGCAGTGGAACGCGATCCCGACAGGGCGTCGGAAGTCCTGGACCGCGTCGATCCCGATTCGGCCTGCCGGAATCTGGCCGCGGCTCTGCGCGAACAGTTGGCAACCCCTGCGCCGGACGTGGCGGCTTATCTCAAGCTTCCGCCGAAGCTGCGTGCCGTCGTCGACAAGCTGAAAGGCTACGGCAAGAAGGAACTGGCGCTGTTGCGGGACATCCAGAACGCCGCCCAGGCCAAGGGTGCCCGGCCGCTCCTGGAAGCGGTCCTGCGTCACCGCGCCGAACTGGGCGAGGCCGAAAGCCGCCGCTTCTGTCTCGCGGCCCTGGCGGACTCCCCGGAGGCCATCCCGTTCTACGAGCGGGCATTCGGCAAGCTGATTCCCTTCGAACAATGCCGCATCAAGGCGCTCCACGCCGAGGAAATACTCGATTATCCAGAGGCCAGCCGGTATTGGCAGGAATGCATCGCTCTCTTGAAGAATGCCCCGCAGGGCCGCGATGAACCTCTCACCCAGGCTCTGATCTTCCGCCATGTGGCCGACCTGGCCGAGAAGGAATTCCCCGAGTTGGCCATCGCTTGCCTGGAGCAGAGCCTGGAACTGGACCCGGACGACAAGCCAGCCTACCTAAGGCTGATCGGACTGCTGGAGCAGTTCGACGACGCCAAGGCCGCACTGTCCTGGCTGGACCGCGCCGTGAAGCGCTATCCGCGGGACCCGGAGGTTCTGCTTCCGGCGATGCGGGCGGCCCAGCGCCGCAAGGCGTTCAAGAAGGTGGCGAACTATGCCAAGACCCTCCTTGAAATCGACCCCATCAACAGCGATGCCCGCCGCTTTCTGCTGGAGGCCCATCTGGGCCACGCCCGCAAGCAACTGAAAGCCAGACGCACGGATCTGGCGGAAGCGGAGCTGACCGCGGCCCGCAAGCTCGATCCCCAGCGGCGCAGCGCGGCCCTGCTCTGGCTCGAGGGGCTATCGGCCTTCTGGCAGGCCGACAACGAACGCTGCCGGAATCTTTGGCAGGAGGCATGGACCGCCGCGGGCGGCGGCGCGGCGGCCTGGTTTCAGTGGGCAATGGAAGTGCTCGCGGCAGATTTGCCCCTGAAGGGCCCAGATAGCCTGATCCAGGGACTGGACAAGCAGCATTTGGCCGATAAGCCGGAGCTTATGACTCTGGTCAGGCTGCTCGGCCTGTACCGGGGCGAGGGGCGGCAGAATCTCTCGCAGGCTCTCCACAAGCTGGCGCCGATGCTGAAGCGGAGCTTCAAACAGGCGGAACTGTCCGAGGAGGATTTCTTCGGCCTCTGCCAGGGCTTCGCCGCTGCCGGCCAATACGAGCTCCTGGCCGAATGCGCGAAACAGGGGGCGAGGCGGTGCCGCTACGCGCCGGTGTTCGCGTATTTCGAGGTTTATGCGAAATGCCGGGGCGATGCGGGCAGGCTGCTGCCCATGGATGGGCTCCGGCTACAGATGAATCTGGACCAGGCGCACCAGGCGGGCGACCGCCGCACCGCGGCCTTGATCGATCAATTTCTGCGCAAGCACGAGGAATCCCTGCAACCCGATTTTCATGAGGCTTTTCCGGACGGGCTGGACAGTCTCGACGAGGAGGCGGCCGAGCGGTTCGCGGAGCGCATCGAGGAACTCGACCGCTTGTCCCCCGAGGAACGGGCGAAGGAATTGCTCGGCGACTATCCCCCCGAGCAGCTCGAGAAGCTATCGGAGAAGGATGCGCTGGGTTTGATTCTCGACAAATTGCTGGGCGGCCTGGGTGTGGACGCGAGCCGGATTCTGGACGGACTGCCCCTGCCCGGCCGCGGCAAGAAATCCAAGAACACGAAAAAATCCTAGGAGAGTCCATGGAAACCCCTTACGAAGTGCTGGGCGTGGAGGAAGACGCCGGCGACGAGGCAATCAAGAAGGCTTATCTACGCAAGGTCCGGGAATTCCCGCCGGAGCGGAACGCCGGGGAGTTCCGGCGTATCCGCAAGGCTTATGAGCTCATCGAGACCGACAAGAAGCGCCGGGAATACCGGTTGTTCCATCGGGAAAAGCCCGACGTTTCCGTCCTGCTGCGCCAGATTCTGCGACCGGGCCGGCCGGAACGGCCGGATGCCGGCACCCTGATCCGGACGCTCACCGAGGGCCTGGCCGAGCATTTGTCCGAGACGCACACCGATACATGATGGACGAAGCGAACAAGATCCGTCTGCTGGAAGAATTCCGGCAGTACCTCGATACGCCCGCCGGTTTCGAGGAAGACGCGGCGAGGCAGACCGACCTTTTCACCCTGTTCGGTGAGCTGGCGGCGCTACGCACCGAGGTCCGGACCGAGTCGCGCCAGTTCCGCACCGCTCTCGATACGGTCGGCGAAGCGCACGAATGGCTCAGGGACAGCCAGAGCAATCTGAATCGGACTTTGGAGCGGTTTCAGGGCGAGTTTTCCACCCTGCGCCGCAGCGCCCTGCGTTCCGCGCTGCTGGATCTTCTGGATGTGCACGACCGGCTCTCCGCGGGTCTCAATGCGTTGCGCAACTACCGTCCGGTCAAGGGCTGGTTCCGCATCAAGTCGCGTCCGGAGGACCGGCGCTTTATCGAGAGCATACGCGAAGGCCAGGGCATGAGCCTCAGACGGCTGGAGGAAATCCTGGCGCGCCACGAGGTCCGGCCGCTGGAGGTCATGGGTCTGCCCGTCGATCCCCACACCATGACCGTGCTGGAACTGGACCGGCAGCCCGATCTCGAAAACGGCATCGTCACGGCGGAACTGCGCAAGGGATTTCTCTGGGGCGACGAAGTCTTACGTTTAGCGGAAGTCAGGGCCAACAAACTATGAGCGACATCATCATCGGCATCGATCTCGGCACGACCAACTCGGAAGTGGCGATTCTGAAGGAGGGCAAGGTAACCGTCATCCCCGACCGGGAAGGACGCAAGATCCTGCCGTCCTTCGTCGGCATCGGCGAGCACGGCGACGTCCTGGTGGGCGAACCGGCGCACAATCAGTACATTCTCTACCCGGAGCGCACGGTCAAGTCCATCAAGCGCCACATGGGCGAAGATCTCAGGGTGGAGCTGGCGGGCCAGCACTTCAGCCCGCAGGAAATCTCCGCCATCATCCTCAAGCGTCTCAAGGCGACCGCCGAGGACTACCTCGGACGGAGCGTGCAAAAGGCGGTGATCACCGTCCCCGCCTATTTTTCCGACGCCCAGCGCCAGGCCACCCGAGAAGCAGGGGAGATCGCCGGTCTCGACGTGGTGCGCATCATCAACGAGCCCACGGCCGCGGCGCTGGCTTACGAGGCCAAGACCGGAACGCGCAAGCGGATACTGGTGTACGACTTGGGGGGAGGCACCTTCGACGTGTCGGTGGTGAGCATCGAGGACGATGTGGTGGAAGTCCTGGCCAGCCACGGCAACAACCGGCTGGGCGGGGACGATTTCGACGCCCGGATCGTCGATCATCTGGTCGAGCACATCAAGCGCGAGCACGACTTCGACATCACCGAGTCGCGGCAGATCATGGCGCGCATCAACCGGGCCGCGGAGAGCGCCAAGCGAACCCTGTCCGACCAGCCTTTCGTGCGCATCGACGAGGAATATTTGTTCGAGAAGGAGGGGGCGCCCATCCATTTGTCGCTGGAACTGTCCCGCTACGAGTACGAAGAGATGATCGCCGGCTACATCGACGAAACCCTGGAAGCGGTGCACATCGCCCTGCGCGGCGCCAACCTGACCGCTTCCGACATCGACGAAATCCTGCTGGTGGGCGGCAGCACCCGCACGCCCGTCGTCAGCGAGCGGCTGTTCGGCGAGCTTCGCAAGGAGCCGCACCGGAACATCGACCCCGATCTGTGCGTCGCCATGGGCGCGGCCGTCCAGGCCGGGGTGATCGCGGGAGAATCGGTATCCGCGGTGTTGGTCGACATCACGCCCTACACCTATGGGACCTCCGCCATAGCCGAACTCGACGGCGAACTCTACCCCTACGTCTATGTCCCCATCATCCGCAAGAACACCCCGCTGCCGGTGAGCAAGACCGAGGCCTTTTACACCAGCTTTGACGGTCAGCAGGAAGTGGACGTCCGGATTTACCAGGGCGAGGCCCCGGACGCCCTGAACAATATCGAAATCGGCGAATTCAGGGTGAAGGGCCTGCGCAAGGTGCCCGCGGGCAACACCGTCACGGTCAGCCTGGATCTGGATCTGAACGGCATCCTGCACGTCTCGGCTCGGGAGAAGGACACCGGCCTTTCCAAGTCCATCACCATCAACAATGCCATCGCCCGTTTCCAGGGAGAGGAGATGGGGGCGGCCAAGGCCCGCATCGACGCCCTGTTCGGGCCGGCGGCCGGAGCCGAAACGCTTGTGGAAGGAGCGGCTTCGGACCGGCATCACACGGAGGTCAAGGCGCGGGCTCTGGTGGAAAAGGCGGAACGGCTGCTGGAGAAAGCGTCCGAGGAAGACCGCGAGGACATGATCGACCTCATCGAAGAGATCAGGGACGGCATCGCCGCCGGCGATCTCCAGGCGGTCGAGGCGGCGGTGGAGCGTCTCGCCGACATTCTCTATTACCTCGATACCTGATGGAGCGCTGCCCCACCTGCCAGGCCCGGCTGAGGGAGGAACCGGTGTGCGCCCGCTGCCGGACCGATTTGAGCCTCCCGCTCGACGTCGAGGCACAGGCTTCCGCGAAGCTGCGCCAGGCCGTCGCCCGACTGGGCGCGGGCGACGCCGCCGCGGCCCGGCGGGCGCTGGAGGAATCGCTGCAACTCAAACGCACCCCTCTGGCCCTGCTGCTGCGGGGATTTCTGGCATGCCGCGGGCGCTGAGCCTTTCGACCGAGGCGATCCTTTGCAAGGAACATCGCCCGGCCCCTTTTGAACCTAAGAAACGGCGGTTGACCGCTTATTCCATCCGGCGTTCGAGTGAACATTATCGTAGGTGGGTTAGCCCCTCGGCTCCGCTCGGGACAGGCTCCGCGTAACCCACCGGTCCGAAGTCGTTCGGTGGGTTACGGCCTCGCCGCCTAACCCACCATCGATGGGTTTCGCTTCGCTCTACCCATCCTACAAGAATGAATTCCTCGGAAAGTCGTAGGTCGGCAATCCTTTCCCAATCGCAAACGGTGTCTTCGGGAGCGCCGAAGCCACCCTTCCGACGAACCCGTTGGCCCAACGGCCGGGTCTACCGAAGGGTCTTAGGAATTACCGGGACGGGCTTATCCCCGCCTACCTTTTAACCACCTTGTCTGGTCGTTCGATAAAAGGAAACGGCGATGCCGGAACTGGCTGCGGATCAGAGCGGCTTCTTGCCGACATTTTCCAGGATCGCGCTCACAGCGGGATGCTTGAGTTTCCTGCGTTCCGTGATCGCGTAGAACCGTTCCCGCACGGAATCGATCCGGCCTATGGCTTCCACGTCGTACTGACGTTGAATCTCCTCCTCGACCGCAGAGGGCGCGACGAACAGCCCGGTTCCGCCACTGCCGAAGGTCTTGAGCAAGGCGCTGTCTTCGATTTCCGCTTGGATTTTCGGGCTGATGTTCTCGGCGTCGAACCACTGATCCAGCGAGCGGCGGAGCGCGGTATTGCCGGTCGGCAGCAAGAAAGGCGCTCCGCTGAGGGAACGGGGAAAGTCCGGGCGGTACGCACTGGCTAACTCGGGGATTCCGAACACCGTGACTCCGCACTCTCCCAACAAGTGGTTGAAAGCTTTGGCACCGTTCGCCGGCGTGACGGGGACGTCCGACAGCACCAAATCGATGCCCTGCAGCGACATCTCCGCCAACAGGCGTTCCGCCTTATCCTCATAGCAAAGAATCTGCACCGGCTCCTGCAGGCGGAAGGCCGGCTCGATCAGGCGGCAGGCGACCAGCTTGGGCAAAGCATCCGCCACGCCCACCACCAGCCGGAGCGCCCGCCCGGTCGGCCGGCCTTTGAGCGTGTTGGCCAGCTCCTGACCAAGGGAAAAGATTTCATCGGCATAGTGGAACACGATGCGGCCGGTATCCGTCAGTACCAGTTTGCGGCCATTCTTGTAAAACAGCTTTTCTCCGATGGTTTTCTCGAACACCGCCAATTGACTGCTAATGGTGGGCTGCGCCAGATGCAGCTTCTCGGAAGCGCGGGTTACGCTTTCCTCGCGAGCTACATTCCAGAAATAAAACAGATGCTGATAGTTGATGCGCCCCATAAGAACAGATTAATTGATTTTATCTATAAATGAATTTCAAACATTCTATTTTATTATAATAAGCTCAATCTATAGGCTATGCCCCGTCAGTCAATTTCAGCGTGAATCAACGATGCAAAAACTGTTACAGGGGCTACACCGATTTCAGAACGACCTTTTCGGTTCTCAGCGCGAGCTGTTCGAGCGGCTGGCAAAAGGACAGCAGCCCGAAGTGCTGTTCATCACCTGTTCCGACTCGCGCATCAATCCGAACTTGCTCACCCAGACCGAACCCGGCGAACTGTTCATTCTGCGCAACGCCGGCAACATCGTGCCTCCCTATGGCGCGGTCATGGGCGGCGAAGCCGCCACCATCGAATTCGCGGTGGCCGGTCTCGGGGTCAAGGACATCATCATCTGCGGACATTCTCATTGCGGCGCGATGAAAGGCCTCTTGGAACGGCCATCGACCCGCGACTTTCCGGCCCTGAGCCAATGGCTCTCCTATGCGGAATCCACCCGCCGCGTCGTTCACGATAAGTATGTAGACCTGGAGAGCGCTTCCCTGCTCAATATCACCATTCAGGAGAACGTGCTGGCGCAAATGGAGAATCTGCGCACCCATCCGGTGGTGGCCTCCGGGTTGGCCCAGAACAAACTTAAACTGCACGGTTGGGTCTACAAGATCGAGACCGGCGAAGTATTCGGCTATGACGCGGGAAGCGGGCAGTTTTTGCGGCTGACCGAGCAGCGCCCCATGCCGTCCGTACACGAACGCACACTCATTGCAACGGAAATCTAGGTCCTCGCATTTTTCTATCGTTGAAGCTCTTCCTGAATTTCCGACCGCCCAAAGGGCAAATCGTGTTATGAACGCACAGACCTTGCGACTATCCGCTTTTCGCGCCGCCTGGAAAACGGACCTCCCCGCCTCTATCGTGGTTTTTCTGGTGGCCCTGCCGCTCTCCATGGGTATCGCCATCGCTTCCGGCGTGCCTATGGCGCACGCCGCCTCGGCCGGCCTCATTACCGCCATCATCGGCGGTGTCGTCACCGGAGCATTGTCCGGCTGCACGCTTCAGGTGAGCGGGCCGGCGGCCGGCTTGGCGGTGATGGTCGCTTTGTTCGTTCAGGAACACGGCTTCCAAACCCTGGGCGTCATCGTGCTGCTCGCCGGCTTGGTGCAACTGGCTGCGGGCCTGTTGCGGCTGGGCCAGGTGTTCCGGGCCGTGTCGCCGTCGTTGATCCAGGGCATGCTGGCAGGGATCGGCATTCTGATCTTCGCCTCCCAGTTCCATGTCATGGTGGACGATATGCCTCCCGGGACCGGCAAGGAATTCGGCGGCATCATCAATCTGTGGACCTTGCCGCAGGCGGTATGGAAAGGAATTTCCGAAACGGTTCACCGGCCGGCGGCCCTGATCGGGCTGCTCACCATCGTAACCATGTTCTTGTGGAACAGGCTCACGCCGCAAAAGCTCAAGCTGCTGCCGGCTCCCCTTCTCGGCGTCGTGGTCGGCACCTCCTGCGCCGCGATATTGCAGGCGGACCTCAAGTACGTGCCGGTCCCCGACAATCTGCTGGAAGCGTTACGCTGGCCCAGCGGATCCGATCTTCGAGCTCTCTCCGACCGGGCGATTTGGCTCACGGGCCTGTCTCTGGCCTTCGTAGCCAGCGCCGAATCGCTGCTGACCGCCACCGCGGTGGACTCTATGCAGCGGCATGCGCCGCGTACCCGCTACGATCGGGAACTAGCCGCCCAGGGCGTCGGCAACATCCTGTGCGGACTGGCCGGTGTATTGCCCATGACCGGCGTGATCGTCCGCAGTTCCGCCAATGTGCTGGCCGGTGCGAGAACCCGGCTGTCCACGATCCTGCACGGCGTCTGGATGTTGGTGTTCATCACCCTTCTACCGGGCGTCCTGAGCTTGATTCCGGTGGCCAGCCTAGCGGCGGTGCTGGTCTACACCGGCGTCAAATTGATGAATCCCAAAGCCATGCGCACACTGTGGCGCACCGACCGGGCGGAAGCCGGCATATACGCGGCGACCCTCGGTACCGTGGTAGTGGTGGACCTCCTGACCGGCATTGCTGTCGGAATCGCTCTGGCGTTGGCCCGATTGCTGTATACCTTCTCGCATCTGGAAGTTGCGGTCGAAGAGAAAAAAGCGAGCGGCCGGACCACGATCCACCTCAAAGGCGCCGCAACCTTCATCCGTCTGCCGAAGCTCGCGGCGGCCCTGGAGCGGGTCCGTCCCGACGCTCAGGTGCACGTGAATTTCCACGAACTGACGTATATCGATCATGCCTGCTTGGATCTTCTGATCAATTGGGAACAACAGCATAAGGCAGCCGGCGGCGAACTGGTCATCGACTGGGACAGACTGCGCGCCGTCTTCCAGCAGCACGCCTGGGGAGAACGGCGCATCGAGGCCGCATGAAGATCCATCCTGACGGGCCGTGGCCTGGAGTTTGCCGAAGGATTCCGCGGTCCATCCGGGTTGCAGCTATTGAGGGAAGTCCGACAGGACTCCATCGGACGCAAAACAATGATGGACTGGAAGAGTTCCGTTCAAGATTGTTACCATGCGTTCGTACAGCTTGCTGTGACGAATCCTCGCAATACCGCGCCGTTTAAGTCAAACCAAGGAAATCGGAGGAGGCCTTGTATGTGCGAGATCAAGGCGAACCAACATTGAGGAAATCATCATGAACATTAAAGAAGAATTGGAAAAATTTCGGGACGGCTTACTTCAGCAACGGGACGAACTGCGGGTGCAGCTCAACTTGGCGAAACTCGAGGCTCAGGAAGAGTGGAACAAGACGGAAGAAAAGCTGGAAGAGTTCAAGAGCAAGCTCGCCGGAGTCGCCGACGAAGCCAAAGACGCCTCGGAAGATGTCTGGACCAGCGTCAAAATGCTCGGTGAAGAAGTAAGAAGCGCCTACGAACGGATCAAGAGCCGGATATAACTGCCACCGCATCTTTCGGCATCCCGCCTGCGAAGGCGGGATGCGCCGCCGCGTCAGCAACAGCGTTTGACGCCGCTCCATCGCCGATGCAGCTCGGCATCAAAAAACTCTTTGCGGCTCAAAGGCTCCCCGCCCTCGCCTGCGTGGTGGACACGCCAATGCGCCAGATACTTTTCATAGGCATCGTCGCCGGTCATTTCCCGCAGCAGATGCCATAGCGTCTTGACTGTTTTCATCATTTAATAATCCACTTCGGCAATTCACTCCCGAGATCGAAAGCCGCTTAGGAGTTCAGCGTGATCAATTACAACCCCAAATCGTGGTGGGGCCTCATTTTCAAATTTCATAAAAGCGACACGTTCAGAAGGCTGTTGCCGGCCATGAGTTCGGTCGCCTTATTCACCGCGGCCATAGCCTATATCGATCGCGATCTGCTGCCCGAGGAATTCAAGGGCACGAATCTGGTTCACTCCCTACTGGGCTTCGTCATCTCGCTGCTGCTGGTTTTTCGAACCAACACGGCGTACGAGCGCTGGTGGGAAGGCAGGCGGCAGTGGGGAACCTTGGTCAATACGTCCCGCAATCTGGCGCTGAAGTGCAACGCATTCCTTCGACAAAACCATCCGTCCAGACTCATCATCGCCAAACATATTGCCGCTTATGCCTCGGTGCTGAACGAGCATCTCCGCGATGCCGAACCGCTGCAACGCCGACCGGCCGGCGTGCACCGGCCGAATCTTATCGCCAACAGCCTGTTCAGGGAAATCGACCGACTGCACCGGGGCGGAGATCTCGCCGGAGTACATTATCTGAACATCAACAGCGAACTCACCTCGCTGACGGACATCTGCGGCGCCTGCGAACGCATCAAGAAAACGCCGATCCCGTACTCCTACAGCCTTTTCATCAAGAAGTTCATTTTCGTCTACATCGTCACCATGCCGTTCTGCTTCGTGCACGAATTCGGGTACTGGACGATCCTGTTCACTACTTTCGTGTTCTTCGTTCTGGGCAGCCTGGAGCTGATCGCGGAAGAAATCGAGAATCCCTTCGGCGACGATGCCAACGACCTTCCCACGGAAGAACTGGCTAAGATGATCGGCTCCAACGTGAGCGAAATTTTGCTGAAAAAGCGGGCGACCGTCGGCTCCAGCGTGGCGAAATACGCCGATCCCGGATCCCGCGCATCGGTCACCTCGGCGCATTGACGGTTTTGATGAACCCGTCCGCTTCCCGGCGCGAGGCAATGGCCTTGCGTCGGTTTATGCGCCTGCGGGGAAGGTTTGGGTGATGATGTCCCATTTGGTCGGACTTACACCGCGCCGGTTGCCATTGGCTCTTTAGGGTCAGGCGTTTACTTTTTTGAATTTGGCTTCTTTCATTTCAAGAAGCAAACAACAAAGGTCTGACTGTGTCTTGCAGTTCGCCGGCAAGCCGGATATCGACAGTATTTCGCCGCCGAGACAAAAACGGCCCTGAAGTTTTCCGTTCGAAGTGCCCGTGTCACGGGCACTCGGTACGACAGGTTGACCTTTACACCCGTTTAGTGTCAATTTTCCGTCACTGAACTCTCTCAGGACTTACTGCTCAAGGAGTGTCCTATGGTGGTGCAAGATCAGGATTATTGGAAGGATCGGGTTTCGGTGCCCGGAGAAGTGCGCAAGGTACACAAATCCGGAAAACCCGTGCGGACCAAATGGCGTCTCGTGCTCGCGGCGCTCCTCGGCCTTAGCGCTCTCGGGCTCGTGCTCGTGCAAAGCCACGGCGGGTTCGGCGGGCTTGCCGATCGCGTTACGCCCCTGCCTGCTGCGCTGCAAGACATTCATGCATCGGTCGAGCAGGCATTGGGCAAACTCTTCAGGGCCGAAGACGACGATAAATTGACGCCTCTCGTCAACGAGCTATCGGAAAAGAAAAAACGGTTTTATGACCGAATCGCCGACTTTGGGGCCGAGGCTAAAGCCAGGTTGTCGATAGACGAAACCTTTTACGGGCTGGAGGATGCCGTGGACGGGTTCTGGCAGGACGGTTTGAGCCGAATTGATCGAGCGGTTCGGCAGGACCTTCTGGTCAAGGGGGCCATTCTGGGCATTCTGTTGCTCATTTGCGTTGGCTTCGGCTCGGGTCTGCTGGCCGTGTTTACCCGATCGGTCCGGCAACTGGACGAATCCATCCGAAGACTGGGAGCGGGAGACTTCGGCAAACCCATCCGGGTTACCGGACCGAAAAACCTTCGGCTTCTCGGTGATCGGCTCGACTGGCTGCGCACCCGTTTGCTGGGTCGGGAAGAGTCGAAGCAACAGTTCATGAGCAAAGTCTCGAACGAATTCGAAACGCCGCTTTCCGGCATTTTCGAAAGCACCGGCCTGCTTATGGCCGAGGCGTTGAATCCGAAGCAACGCGACCTGTTGGCGCGGCTGAGCCAGGACGTTCAGAAACTGCAAAACCTGTTCGATGAGTCGCTCCACTATGGCCAGGTCAAGGACAATCCATCGCCGCAACCGAAGGACGCGGTGAACATGAAGACGTTGCTGGCATCGGTGATCGAAGATTATCGGGACTCCCTAAATGCGAAGTCCCTCACCATCAAGGAGTTGATCCAGCCGGTCGAATTCCTCGGAGTTCCCGACCAGGTGCGGACGATCGTCGACAATCTGCTCTCCAATGCCATCAAGTTTTCTCCGGAAGGAGGCAAGATCCGGATCATTCTTCGTGACTTGGGGACCGGTATGCAGCTGGAGGTCGAAGATGACGGTCCCGGAATAGACACCACGGAGCGTACGCGGATATTCGAGCCGTTTTTTCGAGGCAAGGCGGCCCACATGACCGACACCGAGGGTGCCGGCTTGGGGCTGGCGATCGTGAGCGAGTGCGTGGCCAATCACCAGGGAAAAGTCGAAAGCATCGAACCGCGGCAGGACGAACAGGGCGCCCGCATCCGGGTCGAGCTTCCGCTGGTGGAGGTTTCCTAAGAAAAAGCGGCCATGTAAGGCGGTACACGGTACTCGCCTATTCCAACCGCAAACGATTGTCCGGGTAGTGCCCGGACAACCCTTCCGCCGCATGGGAACCTTCCATTCGGCGCATTACGCTAAAGCTAATGCGCCCTACACTAGCTGAGATTATCCAAACCTGCGAGTTTCAGGGCATAGGATGTGCTGAACAAAGTGAAGCGCATCGATCTGAACTGGGATGGTCCGGCATGAACCGCATCGATCGCGACCGATGCGCCTCCTATCGTCGGCAGCATCCTATACCAGTCAAGAGTCGGTTTGGGTCAAGTTATCGATGGGAAGACACTCCATGAAACTCTCCGACTTTCACCATAGATCTATCGCACCCCGAGGACGGCTGTTCATTAGGGAATAACCGGTTTTGCTGCCGGGCGCACGCGGATTCCTTCGAAGACATAGCAAAGAGCCTGTACCAGCAGGCCCTCGAACCCTTCGACACGCTCAGGACAGGCCCTTCGACGAACTCAGGGCGAACGGCCCACTGGACAGACTCAATGTCTTGTCAGGCGGGACCACCAACCGACTTGATGAACTCGTCCGCCTCCCGGATCGACACTTCCATGGACCTTATAAGCGCCGAAATATCGGTTTGGAGGCTGTCGAGTTCGCCCCGCAGGGAGGCGATGGCTTGGGCATTGAGGTTGTGCTTCAGGAATAGAACCTGATCGCGGAACGTCAGCAATACCGGCTCCATTTTGGATTCGGCGCGTTTCATGGCGGCGATGAGCTGATCGTAGCGCCGGCGCGTCCCCGTGAGCTTTTGCTGGCTGCTGCGCTTGAGCGACGGGTTCTGGTATTGGGAGAGTTCATTTTCCCATTCGTCGAACAAGGCTTCCGAAACGTCCTCGATGTCGTCGATCCGTTTCCGAACCTCGTCCGCCTTGGCCCGGCTGCGCTCGTATTCGGCGTCGAGCTCCCGGTACTTCTCTTCCAGGCTGCCGCCCTTGAAGCCGGTGAGCGCGGTAAACCGATCCAGCGCGTTCTTGAACTGTGTCTTGGCCTCTTCCTGGCTGTCGCGGGCCTTTTCTACGCGGTGAACGAGAATGTCGCGCTTGTGAAAGCCCAGCGACTCCGCCGCCCTGTAATAAGCGGAAGAACAACCGGTCAGGATGAGGAGCAGGAGCAGGAAAAAGCTCCGCCGCGCGACGAGCTGTACATGGTTGGGCATGGGAAAGCGGCTCCGAAAACGAACAGGCTCAAGATCGTACTACATTCAGATCGAGAAAATCGCTCGAACAGGCGATGCACGGATCGTAATTGCGGATCACCCGCTCTCCGTACTGCCGCAATTCCTCATCGGTTCTTTCCGGGCCGAACGATTGCAGCGCTCCGAAAAGATCCTCCTCGATACACGCCTGGTTATGCATGGCCGGAGAAACGATCCGTGCGCGCATCACGCGACCCTGGGCATCGACTTCGTAGCAGTGCCAGAGAATGCCCTGCGGAGCTTCGGTACAGGCGAATCCGGTCCCGGCACGAGTTCGAGCCTCGACGTACGATGCCTGCGGCTCATAGCCGTCCAGCAGGCGAATGGCATCGGTTATGGCGAAATACACCTCCACCGCTCGCGCCACGATACTGTGGAAAATATTTCGGCTGGGAAAAGCGATGCCGGCTTTGCGCAGAGCCTCGGCCACCGGACCGGGCAACAGGTCCCGGTTCAGGTTCAGCCGCGCCAAGGGCCCCGCGAGATAAGGCCTTCCCTCGATCAATGAATAATCGGTCTTGGAATGTGGATCCCGGTGCACTTGGAAATACCTTTCGAAACTCTCGACGGCTATGTCCAAGCCGGTACTGGAAACGATGGTGCCGCCACACATCGGGTACGCGTCCGGATGCCGCAGGGCCACGTTGATGAACGCTTGTTCGCTGGAAGGCAGATCGATGCCGCCCGTCCAAGCCACCAAGGACTCCGCTTCCGGCAAGGCCGCGCGCAGCCGCTCGACCGATTGCCTGACCTGGGCCTTGGACGGCGCATGGTGAAATCCGCCGATGCGGACTCCCGCCGCGCGGGAAGACGAGGCGTGAAACAGGCGGATCAACTCGCAACCCAGATTATGCAGACGCAGTCCGCGACGCACTTCGTCCGGAAAATCCCGAGACATTTCCGCGAGGCTCGAAAACCCAAGGAAATCCGGTGCGGCGAGCAAATGAATGTGCAGCGAATGGCTCGCGATCCACTCGCCGCAGCACATCACCCGCCGCATCGCCTGAATCCAGGCTGTCGGACGGCAGTCCAAAGCCGATTCGAGGCCTTGCACGGCGCTCATTTGATAGGCTACGGGACCGGTCCCGCAGATGCGCGCCAGCGTGTCGGGCACGTCGAAACATGCCCGTCCTTCGAGAAATGCTGAGAGCAGCCGGGACTGCTCGAAGATGTGAAGCGCAAGGCTTTCGATCCGCGCGTTGCGGATGCGCAAGTCCAGGATGGCATCCCCGTCCAGCCGCGCGGGTCCGGATCCGGTATCGACAGCTTGTTGTTCACTCATGAATTCGATTGCCATCGCCTTGCTACCTCGTAAAAAGTGATGGCGATCGATTTAAGCGGAGACACATGTTTCGGCTAGGTTCACCCTCCCTGCAAGCCAATTCCGGTAGAAACGCCGCGGCGGAACTTCCGCGCGAGCGACCGCATGCCCGGCGGTCCTCGACGATACCCCCTTGTCCGGTGCCAAAGCGCGCAAGCCTCGCTCGAAAGCAGTTCGACGCGAAAGCGCCGTGACCGCTCATCGCCCCGCTCCTCCGAAAAAACCGGGAACGGAAAAAGATCGCAAAAAAACCCTTCTTGGCAAAAACAGCGACCGAGAGGCCATGTCACACTCCCTGTAACGTCCATGAAAATATCCGTTCCGGTCATCGACCGGGTCGCGGCAAACCGAAGCACGCCAAAAGGCTCCATCGGAGCGGAACTAGGTTACTACCGCCGCTCCACCTTGCATAGAACTCGTTTCGAAAACCGATTTGAAAGCGTCACACCGGCATTCATCCACGGCTACACTTTTAAGATCGAAAACCCCAAAAGGCCCCCTCACTCATGGCTCGTGTCATCGCCATCACCAGCGGTAAAGGCGGCGTCGGCAAAAGCAATCTGGCCGTCAATCTGGCCTGCGCGCTGTCGGAGCACGCGGAAAAGACCTGTCTGTTCGACGCCGATACCGGTCTCGCCAACGTCAATGTGCTGCTGGGCGTACATCCCGAAGCCACTCTCGCCGACTGCCTGAAGGGGCGAAAGCGTCTGGACGACGTCATACTCCGCTACCGCGAGAATTTCCACATCGTTCCCGCCGCATCCGGCATCGCGGAGTGCGCCAATCTCGAACCGGAGCAAAGGCACCGGCTGATTCTCGGCCTGGCCGATCTGGATTCGAGCTACGACTACATCCTGATCGATACGCCGGCCGGCGTGGAAAACAACGTGCAGGATTTCTTGCTGGCGGCGGGCACGGCGATTCTGGTCATCACGCCGGAGCCCACGTCGCTGACCGACGCCTTCTCGCTGATCAAGATCCTGAAAAACCGCGAGGCCGAGATCGATTTTCACGTGCTGGTCAACATGACCAAAGACCGCGCCAGCAGCCTGGAGGTGTTCAACCGCTTTCGGGGCGCGATCAAGAACTACCTGGGCTTGGACGTCGATTATCTCGGCTATGTGCCGCTCGATGAGGCTCTGCTGGATGCCGTGAGCTTGCAGACGCCGGTGACGCAGACCCACCCGAGTTCTCCGGCGAGCTGGGCCATCAAACAGATTGCCGAAGTCATTCGGGAGCGGCTGCCGGCCACAGGGGATGCATCGAACTTCAGCCGCTACTGGGACAAGGTGGAAACCGATCTGTCCCGGCAGGCACCGGAACCGCCGGTCACGGACGCTGACGGCAACCCGGATCGACCGCCAAGCACGGAGAACGATGCGCCTGCGGCCGAGCGCGCGCCATTCGTCCCAACGCCGACGCGCGAGTCCATAGAATCCCAGATCGAAACCTATCTCAAACGGTTCAGCGCTTTTCCGTTCGATACGATTCAAATGCTTTATCGGGATCTCGAAGTCAAGGGATTTCCGGAAATCGATTTAAAAGAGATTTGCACGACGCTGGAAGCCATTTACGAGCGACGCTACGAACGGCCTATCAAAAGTCCCGACAGCACGATCGTTCAGTTGCTGGCGAACGCTCGCGGGTCGGACGAAAAGACCCGCCAACTCGCGGAATTCCTCAGATCGAGCTACGAGCGGCAGTTCGGATGCAAACTGATCGATCCTCTGGTCGAGATGGAACGCTGGATTTCCGAGGAGGCTTTCACCGAGGCGGATTTCGAGCGCTTGCTCGAGAAAGCCCGAGAATGGTTTCGAATCCGCTTCGGGAAACCCTACGCGGACGAAAAGGACCGGCTGATCGAACAGCTTAGAATCGAGATTGGTGCCTTGGGGGAGCGGGAAGCGGCGCTGCAAGCCAGCGCCGAGATCCTGATGGAAGCCTTGCGACCGGTTCGGGATTCCAAAATGCGCTTGGACGAACTAGCGCAGCGAAAATAAAGCCCATTCTCGATCCTGTTAGCCTTTGCCTAACAGGAATCCCTTCCCAATCGCAACGCAAACGTCGCTTTAGTCGCGACCTTTCCCGACACGACGAATCGTCGGCAAAGGATTGCCGACCTACAAATCTGTGTCGCCAAGTAGGTCGGGAATCCTTTCCCGACGCAACGGATGTGTCGGCAATGGATTGCCGATCTACAAGAGCTTATTTCGGCCTATACACCGGCGCGGCGCCGATAGAACTTTAAGCGATCACAAATCCAGCGCATTCAGCAAGTCGTTGGCTTTGGCGTCACGCTCGCCCAGCGGTTTCAGATCGAACCGGGTTTCGATGAATTTCAGGATCGATGTGCCGTCATAGAAGGTGTGATCGACATACCCGCGCTTGGCGAACGGGGAAATGACAATGGTCGGCACGCGGTTGCCCGGTCCCCAGCGGTCACCCGGAGGTGGCGGGACATGATCCCAAAACCCGCCGTATTCGTCGTAAGTGACGATGATCACGCTGTTCCGCCAGAGCCGGCTTTGTTCGATCTTGCGGATCACCGCCACCGCCTGCATCTCCCCGGCCAGAAGATCGGCATAGCCGGGATGCTCGCTATGGGCTCCGATGGGCTTATAAAAGGAAACCGCCGGCAAATTTCCTTTTTCGATGGCCTTCAATAAATCCGTTTCGTCCTTGAGATGCCTGGCCCTTTCGCGGGTTCCCTGGGCGTAGCGGTCGAAATACGCGAATGGCTGATGATGGTACTGAAAACTTTCGTCGGCTTTCCCTGCGATCGCGTCATTCCAGCCGCCGGAATACCACGCCCATGAAATCTTTTTCTCCGACAGGCGATCGCCGATCGTGGGAAAAGTTTGCGGCGGCAAAAGCCGGCGCGGATCGGTGATCTTCGGACTGTGAGGCGTCTGCATCGTCTGAATGGTGTTCACGGCATAGCCGTCGGGCGTAAACACGCCGTCCTTGATCAACTCGCCTTTCTCGTTCAAGACGACGGTCGATTCGGCCGGCGGGTCGTCGTGATGCGGCGTACAGGCGCAGACCAGCCAAAAATGATTCAAGAGCGACCCGCCGAAAGCGGCCTGAAAGAAACGATCCGCCAGCGTGTATTTTTCTGCGTACTCCCACAACGGAAGCTTGCGGCCGTCGTAATACCCCATGGCCAGGCCGCCGGCATCCGACACGGCCGCGAAACGATCCATGCGCCCGCCGTTGATTTGGGCCTGGTGTTGATAAAATCGATGTAGCGGATCGCCGATTTTTTGATCGATCGCAACATACTGGCTGATCTCGAACGGACGGTTCGGCAAATCCGAAGGAAAGCGCTCGTCGGGCACAGGCGGCTTCTTTTCGGTATTCATTACCCTGGGCAGGGTGGCGTAGACCCCGCCTTGACGATCGGTCTGCCGCATCGTTTCCTCCGGCGCATTCGCCAATCCGTCCGCTCCCGGAAACAGTCCGTAGAGATTGTCGAAGCTGTGGTTCTCAAGATAAATCACCACGATGTGGCGAATCCGGTCCAATCCTGGGTTCCGGCTCGATTTGGCCGAAGCAGATAAGGGCGTCGAGAGAATCAGAAATATCAGGAGGACATTCAGGCAGGCTGTTTTTTTCATCGCGGATGTTCGAAAGACTTAAGTCGCTGATGCCGTCAAATTCGTAACCGGTTATTTTACGCAGTCCAGTGTTACGTCGCGTGACAAATCCGCTCAGACTGATGCCCAAGCCAAATCGCCCGAGTGCCCGCAGCGATAGAAACATGACTGTCAAAGTCGATAAGCAGCCGACTCGGCCCGTGATCCTGATCGGAGCGAGCAATCTCGCACGGGCCTTTCCCTTGGTCGTGAACGGTCTGCGAGCGGGATTGCGGGAGCCTTTGGACGTGCTGGCGGCGTTCGGGCATGGCCGATCTTACGGGCTCTGGAGCCGGATGCTGGGCCGAACGCTTCCCGGCATCGTCCGGTGCGGGCTGTGGACCGCTCTGCGGAAACACGGTTCGGACAGTCTTCCACCGCTCGCGGCCGTGACCGATATCGGCAACGATCTGGTTTACGGCGTCACCGTTCCGCAGCTGCTCGCCTGGGTCGAAGCCTGCCTGAACCGGCTGGCCGAGCAACGCGCCGAAATCGCCTTGATGGCCTTGCCGCTGGAAAGCGTCGAACGGCTTAATCCCTGGAAGTTCGAATTGTTGCGCAGGACTTTCTTCCCGGCGCACCGAATCGCGTGGCCGGTGCTGTTCGATCGTGTGAACCGCTGCCAGGAAGAAATGCGGCAGCTCGCGAGGGTATACGGCATCCGCTTGATCGAGCCGCCGGCCACCTGGTACGGCTTCGATCCGATCCATATGCTGCGCCGCCGGCAGCCGGAAGTCTGGCGCGAATTGTTTTCACAGTGGCCGGCCTGGGATCGGTCCGCTTCCATTGCCTATCCGCCCTTGGCGGAGTCGATCCGCCTGCGCGCGATTCGTCCCGCCGAACGCTACCTGTTCGGCCATCGACAAATCACTTCGCAGCCGGTCCTGAAGCGGAACCGGTTCAAGCTTTCGATGTACTGAGGGCAAAAAAACGGGCTCCGCGGAGCCCGTTCGTGGATGGGTCGGATCGGAAAGTGTCACTCTTTGCCGATCTGGTAAATCTCTTCTTCGTCGTCCTCGACGATCTTGCCGGTCGCGGCGTCGACTTCCATCTTGACCTCCTTGCCATCGGCGGTCTTGATGTCGAATTCATAGGACGCATCGCCGTTGGACTCGATCTCGTATTCGGTCTCGACGATCTCGCCCGGATGCTTTTCGAGGGCGATCTTCTTGGCTTCCTCTTCGCTGATCTTCATCTTGGCCTTGAACAGCGGATCGTCGGCGCTATCGACTTCCTGTTCCTCCTCGGTAATTTTTCCCGTGTTGGCGTCGCATTCGTATTCCCAGTCCTTGCCGTCCGTGCCGGCGATCTCGAATTCATAGGTAGGGGCGCCACGCTCCTTCTTGAACTCGAGCTTGACGACCTCTCCGTCTTTCTTGGCCAGCGCCGCCTCCAGGCATTTTTCCATGCTGACCTTGGTTTTCGGCATTTTGATTTTTTCGGCGAATGCCGCGGTCGCTCCCAAGGACAAAAACAGTGCGGTGAATGTTGTTATTGTGATGCGTGTTTTCATCGTTTGCCTCCGTTGGCTTCTGGCGGGAACATCGGACTCCCTAGAGATTTTGATTCAGCGATCCGCGTTTGTTCTTCAAATCGGATGCCGGATTCGAGTATAAGAGCCTTCTTATTCATTAACAATAACATGCCGTACCCCCTACATCCGGTAAGGGACTCTTTTCGGTACCCGCGTCGCCGCTGATCGGCCGGCGCGTGTTCGACTCGCGTCGAGAATCCAAGCTATCGCACGAGCAGGTGAAACCGCCTACATTCGGGATATCGCCCTTCAGCGCTCCTCGAGCCTGAATTTCATCGTGAGCGTGGCGCGCTGGGCCACGGCGCGGCCTTCGCTGAAGGCGGGCTTGAAGCGCCACCGCCGGATCGCCTTGAGCGCGGCCTCGTCGAATACCCGCTCGGGGCTGGCCGCCACCACCCTCGCCGCGCTCACCGTACCCGAAGGGCTGACGTCGATCTCGATCCGCACCCAACCCTCGATTTTTTGCGCGCGGGCTCGGGGCGGATATTCCGGCAATACACGGGAGAGTACGACCAGATCCCCGGCGCCGGAACCACCTTCGCCGGTCGAGCCATTCCCCTCTCCGGTCGGCTTCTTTTCCGGATTCCATTGCCCAGGGGGTGCCGTAAGGCGTGAGTCGGAGCCCGACACAGGGCTAAGCGGGGCGCCCGTGCCCTGTTCGGGAATATCCAGCCGAGGGGCCGGTACGCCCGGCGCAGGGGCCGGCGCTTTCCGAGGCTTGGGGGCGCCGGTACGGCCGGACCCGCGCGCCGGCGCTTTGCCGGAAGGCTTGGCGGGACCGGATGGCGGGCGCCCGGTCGACGGCCGGGACTCCGGCGCGACCTCGGTCATCGGCTTGGGCGCGGGCGGCGGAACCGGTTTCGACTCCTCGGTCTTCGGAATGATGCGAATGAAATCGACCGGCTGCGGATTGGGCGTCGATATCAGCCTGGTCTCACGGTGACTGATCAGGGCGCCTATCAATAACAGCAAGGCCAGATTAATGACCGCCGCCGCGGCGAAGGCTCCGGCCAGGACCCATCTCGAGCGGCTCGAGATCCCGGCAAGGGAGGTTTTCATGGCGTGTCTGGAGCCGTACTGGCCGCGACCGAAATGTTGACGAAACCGGCGAGGCGCAGCTGATCCATCACTTTGACCAGCAAGCCGGTGCTGGTATGGGCGTCTGCCAGAATGATGGCGGCTTGGGCCGGATTGGCGAGGCCCAGTTGTTCGAGCCGGGCGCGCAACAGGCGTATGTCGATGGAAGCATCGTGCAGCCAGATTTGTTCGTCGGCGGTGATGGTGATGATCACCGCCGCATTCTGCTGCGGCACCGCCGTTGCGGCCTTGGGACGCTGAACCGCCACCGCCGACTCGCGGATAAAGGAGGTCGTCACCAGAAAAAAGATCAGCAGGATGAACACCATATCGATGAGCGGCGTCAGGTTGATCGCATCGGCGCTTTCGTCGCCGCCGTCGGTGCGGCGCGTGAACAGGCTGCGTTTTCTCATGGCTGCCGCAAACGGTCGGCATAGCGGCGCTCGAAGGCCCTAGCGCGGCGGTTGAGGTTGTAGCCGACCCCTACGCCGAAAAGTCCCATCACCAGGCCCGCCAGCGTCGTGATCAGCGCCTGGGAGACGCCTCGCGCGACGATGCGCGTTTCCGCACTGCCGAATACGCGGATCAGGTCGAAGGTTTCGATGATGCCGGTCACCGTGCCCAAGAGGCCCAACATCGGCAGAATGCCGGAAAGGGTCTTGATCAGGCGCAGATGGCGGCGCAGGGCAATTTTCATCTCGATCACCGCGGCGGGGGAACGCACAAGCGGCACACGTCGCTCCAAGAACCTGGGCAATGTGCGGAGAAAGAACCAGTAGCGCTCCAAGACCAAGGTCCACAGCAGCAGGGAGACGGCCAGCAACGGCCACATCACCGGGCCGCCCAAATCCATCAGATCTTCGACGTGCTGCTCGGATTTATGAAGAAAGCTCAAGAAAGTTTCGAACACCCGGCTGCCCATCGTGCCTCCTCTTCGTGGGCGAATTAGACCCTGTTCTTCGGCGGAATGTCCCCATCCGCCGGGGCATTCCGCCGTTCGAGGCGAGCCGCGAGCGCAGCCGAGGCATGCGCATCGAGCAAGGCGGCGAGGGTCTGGCTCTTCCCCAGCAGCAGGCTGTGCAACAGCAGGATCGGAATGGCGGTAACCAGCCCCTCCACGGTAGTGACCAAGGCCTCCGAAATCCCGCCCGACATCAATTTCGGGTCGCCCGAGCCATGCAGGGCGATCGCCTGGAAGGTCTTGATCATGCCGGTCACCGTGCCGAGCAAGCCCAGCATCGGCGCAATGGCGGCCACCAATTTCAGGAAAGGCAGAGCCCGCTCCAAGTGTGCCTGTTCGCCGGTCAATGCCTCTTCCACGGTCAGGTACAGGACCTCCTCCTCGTTCGTGTTCGCTTGTTCGAGCCGCGCGAGCACCCGACCCAGAGGGTTGTCGAGCCGGGGTCGCGACGACTGTAGCTGGTTTCGGATACGCTGCCCGATCCGCGTCAGCTCGACGAAGCGGTAGGCGGCAAGTGCATAGGCAACGCCCGCAAGCACCAGGACCAGGTAGCCGACGACGCCTCCCTGGGCTATGCGTTCGCGCAGAGTCGGAACCTGCACCAACAACTGCAAGGTTTGCCCAGCCGAGGGATCGATGGCCACCGGCGCCAGCGACGGCGCCTCCACGCGGGCATACTCCCGAGCCAAATCGAGGAGGTTCGGGGCCGGCTGCCTGGGCAGTTCGATCAAGCGGTCGACCTCGGGTGAATAAACCAGGTAACGTCCTTCGGAGAGGAAGCTGAATCCTCCCAGACGAAGCACTTCTTTCTCGGCTGCCTGCCCGCTCGGTGCGTAAACCGGAGCCCGGAAGCTTGCGATGCTGCCCAGGGCGTCGAGCTGGTTCTGCAAGCTGGCGAACAGCTGCGTCAGTTCGTGGGCGTTCGGCATATGGCGGCTATCGGCGAGCCGGTCGATCAGTTCCCGTTGGTGCGAAGGATCGCCCGCCAGAACCTGCTGCACATAATAGGGCTTGAGATTCGCGGCGCTCTCGCGGATGCTTAAGAACAATTCCTCCTTGGCCGCCAGCACCGTCGTCAGTTCAGCCTCCACTTCCGACGGCGGGGCCGGCTGTTCGGCTTTCGCCTCGGGTGACGCGGCGGACTCGGCCAAGGCGGACGGAACGATAAGCCCGAACAGCGCCCAAACGGCCGCAAATCCCAGGATGCGGAGCACGCAAAGCGGCGTCACGGTGACTTAGGCCCCGGCAGCGGCAGCACCATCAGTTGCGGAGGTTCCAGCTTGCGCGCCGTGCGCAGCCCGCGGGCGATCGCTTCGTTCTCCTCGCCGGACAGCCGCTGCCAGCGCCGCAGATCGTTGCGCCAGATGCCCGATTCGTGGCCATCCAGGGTCTGGTAGTAGAGCGCCAGGCGACCGATGCTTAGGAAATCCACCAGGCGTTCGTCGTTCCCTATCTTTAGAACAGCCCGGTAAGCTTCCACGCTCCTCGCATAGTCGAGCTCGACCCTGTAGGCTTCCTGAACGCGCCGATATTTCTCAGCCGCGGACGCGGCAGGATCGCGGATCAGTTTTTCCAGCCTATCGAGCCGATCGCGGCGTTCTTCGAGCAGGAAAGGAGGGCCATTTTCGATCCCTTGCTTCAATGCGGAAACAGCGTCGGACAAGATGCCGTTCAATCGCTGGTCGAGCTCGGAAAGCGTCTGAAGCTTCGCTTCCGCCGCGTCCAGCGATGCCGACGGCTCGGACGAACTCGCCCCTGGCCCGTTAGTGGGCTGAGATGGCGCCGCCAAGGCCAAGGACGGAGCGACGGCCATCAGGCAGACGGCGAAAACGAATTGCGCACTTCGGCGAAGAAACACCTTGGGTCGGACCGATGTCCAGGATTGTATTGGCCGCAGGATATCACAGGCTTTTCATCAGCAAGCAACGGGAAAACTTCCCGACCGGAGCGTTGGGACATTTCTCTTGCCGCAAACTTCCGATGTGAATGCTACGCCGTCTCGCGGTCATGGATCGGTTCCTAATCGGTAGTCTTCGGGAAACCATGCTTCCCGAACTTGAGCGCGCTATTTACTCGGTAACGGAAACCGTTGCTCGACGCCGCACCAGCAGAAGCAAGAGTGCTCCCGGCAAGGCCGTCAATAGATGCAGGGCACCGAAGATCAGGGATACGGCGAGGCTTTGCTCGGGCGTCAATCCGGCGGGAGCCAAGAGAAACACCGCGGCTGCCTCCCGCTTGCCCCAGTCGGAAACCAGCCCCGGCAGCGAACTGACGCCCAGCAATAACAGGGGCCCGAGCATGAGCACGGTCAGAGCGTCGCCGGAAATGCCGAGCCCGACGGCCGCCAAGGCGAAATTCGCGGCCAGCAGTAGCTGGATCAGCACGGACAACCCGTAGTGTCGAGGCGAGCGCAGCGGATTGCAAATGGCGAGCACGACGCCGGCATGCAGCCGCGCCATCGGCCAGAATCTTCGGAAGACGAGCACGGCGACGCTCACCGCAGCGATCAGGATGAGGGCGAACAAGCCGATCTGAAATCCGGGAAATTCGCTGTACAACCCAAGGTAAACCGGCGTCAATCCAAGCACCATGAGCAGCAGGACGATCTTGCCGGAGAACCGGTCTATGACCTGGCCGATAATGAGCTGCCAGGTTTCGGCGCTGCCCCGCATCAATTGAAACCGCGCGAGTTCGCCGACCACCAGCGGCGGTCCGCACTCGCTGACGCTTTGGCTGATCCAGAGGACACGGATGAAGTCCTTGAAAGGCGCACAGATTCCCAAGGCACGGCTGATATACCACCAGCGCAGCGCAAACACGGCTATCGAGAGCAGGAAGATTCCGACGATCGCGACACCCATGGCGGGATCGAAGCGGCTGAGTTGAGTTATCAGCGCGGAGCGGTCTATCTTGGCGAAAATGAAGGTCAAGACCGCCAGCATCATGATAAAGCGCACGCTCCGGCGATTGAGCCACGCCCCCGATTTCAGGAGAACTTGTTTCACTACTTTGATGCCTTATTTATATGGAGATCATCGTCGGCTCGGGCGCCGTGAAATCGAACCCCGCGCGTAGTCTTAGAGCATCTTTCATCGGTTTTTTCGTCATCGTTCTCGCACTGGGATTGCCCGGCTGCTCCGGCGATTCGCCGGAAGCCATGTTCGAGAATTACCTCGACCGCCTCGCGAACGTGACCGAGGTCGACATCGACGAAGCTATTGCACCGCCCGCCGTGCCGCCTTATCCGCGGCTACGGGACATCGTGCTCCCGATCGATGATATCCGAATCGGCGTCATCACTTATCTCGAAATGACCCGATGCGGGCTGGTCGGCGAAATCAGCGCGCGGAACAGCTCTCTCGGACGAGTACAGCGGGAAAGCGGCCGCTTCCTTTACGAGCTGAATCTGTTTCGGAAACTCTCCGAGTGCGAAGCGAGACTTGGAGGACCGGGCGAAGACCCGGAATTCGGCCGCAAGATAGAGTCCCTCCGGCAAGCGAAAGCCGACAATTTACCCAAGGCATTCTGGAACGCGACCTTCGCGGCCAAGGAATTCCGCGTCTTCATGGATACGGCAACCGCCCCGCTTCTGCGGAGCGAAAAGATTTCCGTGGCCCGCTTCGAAAGGCCGATTCGGTATCTCGCTTCGCTGGGCGCGAAACTCGAGGAAGCGCCTTCGATACCTCCAAGCGAATTCGAACAGCACTATTTCGAACTTCAAACCGATAAGACCGGCGGCAAAATCGTACGCGCCCTGAGCCTTAGCGGGTTTTATCTGGACCGGGTCGGGCTGCTTCTGGAACAAACCGCATCGACCGGGCGAATGTGTCCCATGGGCAAAAAAACCCGGCGGGCCGAGTATCTGTTCAATGTATTCGTCAAGTTTTACGCCGGCGAAGTGCAATCCTACATCAGCCGGCTTCATCAAACCGCATCGCCATTGATCGAAAGCGTGAGGCATTTGAAAGAAAGCCAAAGGGCCGAAATCCCGCCAGCATTCGACAGCTATTACGCCGCGACGCTCGACCCGGCAACCGAGCAAGGCCTGTGGCATCGCTTCAACGCCGCACTGCAACGCCACACCCGCGCCTGGCAGGCAGTATTGAAACCCTGCGGAATGATGCCGGGGGGACCCGCGGCTTAAGCAAGTAGGTCAGATTTCGTACTTGCCCGAATTCTGCGACGGGACGACTGATGCCATTTCATGGGAGTCGAAGGAAGCGAACATATCCCGCGCGGAATGACATGTCGGAAAAGACGGATAAAATTGTTCTGACGAGGGCGACGCGGAACGGCAACCGCTCCTCGGCATTACCAAGATCCGGCGTTTATTTGATACAACAAGGAAAACCCATGAGCACTCTGACACTCGATATCGCCAATGCCATTATCGACGGCGCATTCAGAAAAGCGCGGGACTTAGGATTGGCACCGCTGGCAGTGGCCGTTTTGGACGAAGGCGGTCACTTGAAGACGATGCAGCGGCAGGACGGCGCATCTTTCATGCGAGGTTCCATCGCCTTGGCCAAAGCCTGGGGAGCCATAGGGATGGGCGTATCCTCGCGCGAATTGGGTAAAATGGCGAAAGAACGTCCCCATTTCATGACGGCCTTGACCGAAGTGGCGGATGGCCGGCTCATGCCGGTGCCAGGCGGTGTGCTGATCCGCTCGGCGGACAATCGGATCGTTGGCGCGGTCGGAATCAGCGGCGACTTGTCCGATCTCGACGAAAGTTGCGCGATTGCGGGAATCGATGCCGTCGGCCTAATCCCGGATTATGGGAAGAAATAACGATATACTGGCGTTTGCGTTCCCGGTCCGGCTGTGGCGTGGCCGGCGGGGCGGTCTCGGCTTGTTCGGCACAAGCCGGGCTCCGTCGGTGCAGCGGCATTTTCCGGACAGAACGACCTAACCCGGCACACACAACTTATTCGGTATCGACTCGGCAATATTGGTGTTTATACTGTTTGCCTTTTTTACCGCGAAATCCCAAAAAACCTGTAGTGAAGAACCTCGTCAAGACTCGAATTCCGACCGGCTACGGCGAATTCACCCTTTATCTTTACACCGAGCACGGCAAGGACCACCTTGCCTTGGTGAAATCGGACGTAAACGGTGAGAGCGGCGTCCCCGTCCGGGTCCATTCGGAATGCCTGACCGGCGACGTCTTCGGCTCTCGGCGCTGCGACTGCGGGGATCAGCTCAAACACACCCTTCAATATCTCGGACGCTCCCGCTGCGGCGTACTGCTTTATCTGCGTCAGGAAGGACGCGGCATAGGCCTCCGCAAAAAGCTGGAAGCCTATAATCTCCAGGACCGCGGCCTCGACACGGTGGAGGCCAATATCAGCCTCGGCCATCAGCCCGACGAACGGAATTACGGCGTCGCCGCGCTGATGCTCAAGGATTTGGGCGTTCGCTCGATCCGGCTCATCACCAACAACCCCCGTAAAGTCGACGAACTCACCGAATACGGGATCGAGGTCGAGGCGCGCATTCCCATCGAGGTCGGCCATCATGACGACAATGCCGGCTATCTGCGTTCCAAGGCCGAAAAGCTGGCCCATTTGCTGACATTCCGGGAAAGCACGCCGTTCCACCGCGAATTCGCATTCATCGAGCCGTTGATAGACCAGCTGTCGCTGGCCCATGCCCCGGCGGAAAGCGGCCCTTTCGTCACCCTGACCTATGCCCAAAGCGTCGACGGCAGCATCGCCGTCGACAGCCAGGTTCCCTATGCCCTGAGTTCGAGGCAGTCGCTGACGCTCACCCATTTCCTGAGAGCGCACCACGACGCGCTGCTGGTCGGGGTCAACACCATCCTCAGCGACGATCCCCAGCTCAACGTCCGTTACTATGAAGGCGAAGATCCGCAGCCGGTCATTCTCGACAGCAACCTGCGGACGCCGCCGGACTGCCGCGTTCTGAAGCAGTCGAAAAAGCCGCCCGTCATCGTGACCACCGGCGAATCGGACCCGGCCAAGCGCGAGGCGCTGCTCTCGGCCGGCGCGAAAATTCTCGTGGTGGGAGCAAGCGAGGACGGCTGCGTCGACTTGAAAGAAACCCTGACGAAACTGCGCCAAATCGGTATCCGCACCCTCATGGTCGAGGGGGGATCGAAGATCATCGGCACCTTTCTCAAACATCATTTAGTGAACTACTGCGTGATTACAATAACACCAAAAATCATAGGCGGGCTCAAAGCCATCGACGATCTGTGCCGCTCCGGCGAGCAAGCCCCTTTAAGCATCACGGACTGCCAGTACCATGTCCTGGGTTCCGACATCATCGCCTTCGGCCCGGTCGGATACGTCTGATGCGAGTACAAGCCGTTTGTCATGTAGCCCCCAAATCGGTGGCGGTGCAGGAAATCGATCTGCCCGCCCCACGGACCGGAGAATTACTGATCAAAGCCCTGTGCTCGGCCATCAGCCCTGGCACCGAATCCCTGATCTTCCGGGGCGAGGTGCCCGAGGATCTGCCTCGGGACACGAGCATCGGCAGTCTGCAAGGAAACTTCAGCTATCCGTTCCGGTACGGTTATGCCCTGGTCGGGGAAGTCGCCGCCGTGGGAGCGGACGAAGACCGGGACTGGCTGGGCCGCCGGGTCTTCGCCTACCACCCCCACCAAAACTACGCCGTCGTCGATAAGAAGGATTGCCTGGTCCTGCCGGAGGGCGTTCCGGCGGAGCGCGCCCTGTTTCTCGCCAATATGGAATCGGCGCTGAATCTGGTGTTCGATGCGGCGCCGCTGCCCGGAGAGCGGATCATGGTTTTCGGGCAGGGCATCGTCGGACTGCTCACCACCGCCGTCCTCGGCCGATTTCCGCTCGGAGAACTGATCACGGCCGATCCTCTCGCGTTCCGCCGACAAAAATCCACCGAGATGGGCGCGGCCCTGGCCATCAACCCGGCCGTCAAACGCGAAGTCGCGGCGCTTAAAGAGTGTCTTTTCTACGACGGCGCCGACGGGCTGGATGCCGCCATCGAAGTCTCGGGAAATCAGACCGCTCTGAACCAGGCCATCGAACTGACCGGTTTCGCCGGCCGTATCGTGATCGGTTCATGGTACGGCCAAAGCGAGGCGCCGCTCGATCTCGGCGGCCATTTTCACCGGCGGCGCATCCGGTTGGTTTCGAGCCAGGTGAGCACGATCGACCCGCGCCTTTGCGGACGTTGGAGCAAGAAGCGGCGGCTCGACCTCGCCTGGGAGTGGCTGGCCGAAATCCGCGCGGAACGTTTGATCACCCATCATTTTGCGCCCAGTGCCTGCCAGGAAGCCTTCGAGCTGGTCGACAGCAAGCGGGCTGGGGTGTTGCAGCCGATTTTCGAGTACACCTGACGATCCGAGGAACCGCGATGTACCAGCTAGCCATCACCCGCGACTTCATCGCCCGCCATTTCCTGATCGGCGGAGACTGGGGCGCCGAGAATCATGAGCACAGCCACCACTACAAGGCGGAAGTACTGATCGAGGGCGAACAGCTCGACCGGCACGGCTATCTGATCGACATCGTGGATCTGGAGCAGGCGACCATGGCGCTGATCGGAGAGTTCAAGGACCGCGTACTCAACGATCTCGAACCTTTTCGCGGCCTCAACCCCAGCCTCGAACGCTTTGCCCGCATCTTCTGGGAACGGCTCAGAGATCGGGTGACGCTGCACGGCGTAAAGATGACGATCAAGCTTTGGGAGAACGACCGGGACTGGGCGGCCTTCGGCGGGACGCTTTAACTCCGGCGGCCGTGGACATTCCTTTCCACGACTATCTCGAAGCCAAGTTCGCGCTGGACGAGCGCAGCCTGAACCGCGAGGTCCAAACCGAGTTTGCCCAATGGCTGTCGGGCAAACCGCGCTCGACCTGCCTCGACCTCGGCACCGGTACCGGTGCTTCCGTGCTGCGGCTTCTGAAGCTGGCCCCCGAAACCGATTTGCACATCACCGCCGTGGATCGGGACGGGACCCTTTTGTACACCGCCCGAGAAAGAACGGCTAATCTGCTCCGGCAGAAAGGCTTGTATGTCTCGGTGGAACCGGCCGGCATCCGCGCCCGGCAAGACGGCCGTGAAATCGCCGTGGATTTCGTCTGCAGCGACTTACGACACTTCGAACCGAATGAAGCTCCCGGCTCTTATGACGCGGTCATTGCCCACGCGGTGATGGATCTTCTGCCGCTCCGGACCATGACCGGACGGATCGCGCGCTGGCTGCGGCCGAAGGGAATCTTTTACGGCAGTGTCAACTATGACGGCGAGACCGTGCTGTTTCCGGTCTATGCCGATGAAGCGTTCGAAAACTCCATCCTTGCCGTATACGACGCTTCCATGGAAGAGCGCCGGGTATGGGACGAAAACAGCGGCGGCGCACGCTCCGGAAGACGGCTGCACCGCGTCCTCGGCGAAACCGGCTTCGAACCGATCGCCTATGGCAGCTCCGACTGGAACATCACCCCGCTCCGCCGCATTTATCGCAACCGCGATGCCGTTTGCCTGGCCGCCCTGCTGAACATGATCCGGGACGAAGCCCTAAGATCGGGACAATTCTCCACGGATTCGCTCGACCGATGGTACCGGGAACGCTCCGAGCGATTGACGGCCGGAGAACTCGGCTTGATTATTCATCAGATCGATCTGTTGGCGGAGAAGGTTTGAGTCGCCGGATTCGGCGGGTTACACCGGGTACGGCCAATCCGATGGGTTAGGTTTCAATAGCCCTGAAACAGAAAATCCAACGCACCGACAATCGCCGCCCAGTTGTCCGCCAGAGAACCTACCGGTGTTTTCAGCAGGCGCAGGGGCACGGCGGCGAGCTTGGGCGTTTCCAGTAAACACGCGATTCCTTCGATTTCGAACACCGGCGTCAGTCGGTCGGGAAGCTGACCGGCCGGGAAGCGGTCCCGTCGGCGCAGCGGCACGACCACACGGGTGTTCAGCTCTTGGAGCAGATCGCTTTGCACGTCGAGCAGATAGGGCACATCGCCCGCATGCGGGCCGCTGTTGCGATAAACGTCGAAGCGCGCCATGTTAAAAGCTTCGCCACTCCTCCAACGGCAACCCCTCGGTTTCAACGATACGGTTGTAGGCGGCGATGAATTCCGCGTTTTCCTCTTGCCAGCGGCGCTGCCGTTCCTGCCGCACCAGTTCTCTCAGGAATCGGTCGCAGGCTTGGGAGATGTTGATGCCTAAAGCTTTGGCCTCTCGCAACACATCGGCGGAAAGGGTGATATTAGTGGCTTTTTTGGGAGTGGTGGCCGTGGGCGACATGACATGAGTTCCGAACGACAAATGGAATGATGCGCATAATAAGCCAACATGACCACATGTGGCTATCAGATGCACCGACGTCGACATTCCTGGCTTTGGAGATGGGAAACGAACGAAGGATTGCGATTAAGGCAACCGCCCGCGCGTATAAATCGAAAAGCGAGAGCTTTGGAGCCAGCGAAACGCGAAATCTCACGGCATCGGCGGGTTACGCCGGGATACCGACTAACCCGCCCAACGAAGCCTATGGGTTCCGAGTTACGGAATGGCTGGTCATTTCGCGCCCGGGTGACGAGGACCGCCGTGATGTTTCCATTTCTGACCGTGCTTGCCGAACGGCGTTTTTTCGTCGAAGACTTTGCGCTGTTCCGGGGTCAGCGTGGCGTAGAAGGTCTTGGTCGCGGCCAGGGCTTCTTCGAGATAGGTCTGTTTTGCCTTATTGTGGGCGATCATTTTTTCCAGACGCTCCGGGGCCGGCAGGTTCTTCATGGCCTCGCGGTCGGGACGGGACTGTTTCTTCTTTTCCTTGATTTCCTTGATCTTGGCGGACCAGGTATTCCAGTCGGCTTCCTGCGCCGACGTAAGCTTCAATTCCTTGCGCAGCTCGGCCATCCGTTCCTCCATGAAGCGCTCCCGCCGCTCTGCCCGCGAACCGGCGGGACCCTGGTTGTAAGCGCCGGATTCAGGCTTGGCTTCTCCGGACTCGGCGATAGCGGCTACGGGGGTGAGCAGGGCAAGACTTATCAAGAGTGCTTTGGGGTAAGATTTCATGTGGATTCCTCCGGTTTTGTGAAACGTCGGCCGAAGCCGATTCTGTTTAGACCGCCGGGACCGTCCCGCCGTCTTCGGAATCTATTTCACACCGGCCATGTATCGGACATGTGTCCGGCAGGCGGTGATTTTGTATCATTTTTTATCGTCGGCAGCAGGCGATACAAAACGATACAAAAGCCCATGACTCACGCCGGCAACCGCGGTAAAAAGCCTCCATGGAAACCACAGAGCATATCCTCGTCGTCGACGACGACCGCGAAATTCGCCTACTGGTCGGCGACTATCTTAAACAGCACGGCTACCGCGTCAGTCTGGCCGCCGACGGCCGGCAGATGCGCGAAATATTGGAAAGCAGCGGAATCGACCTTATCGTCCTCGATCTGATGCTGCCCGGCCAGGACGGCTTGAGCCTGTGCCGCGACCTGCGCGCGCGTTCCGATCTTCCGGTACTGATGCTGACCGCCCGCGGCGAGCCTATCGACCGGGTGCTGGGGTTGGAAATGGGCGCCGACGACTATCTCGCCAAGCCGTTCGAACCGCGCGAACTCCTGGCCCGCATCCGCAATATCCTGCGCCGCGCCCGTTCGCTGCCGAACAGGGGTGTTTCGGACTCGGCGCATCGCTGGCGATTCGCCGGCTGGACCCTGGATGGGCAGACGCGCCAACTCACCTCTCCCCAGGGCGTGGTAGTCGCGCTATCCGGAGCCGAATACCGCTTGCTGGAGGTATTTCTCACCCATCCCAACCGGGTGCTCACCCGCGATCAGCTCATGGATCTGATCCGCGGCCGAGAGGCTGATCCCTTCGATCGCTCCATCGACCTCCGGGTCAGCCGGCTGCGCCAGAAGCTGGGTGATAACGCACGGGCGCCCAACCTGATCAAAACACAGCGGAACGAGGGCTATGTTCTAGCCGCCGTGGTGGAGCAGGAATCATGAGGACACCTCGAAAAACCTACTGCGCGTCCCGATTGCTGCGTTGCGCGGTGCTCGGACCAATCGGCCGGGAGCCGATTGGGGCCGCCGGAGGCGACCCGAAGGGCGCAACACAGGAAGGTGTTGCGTCAGTCCTCATGTACTCCGCGTACACTCCGGTTCCTGTGCTCCGGACGCCTTGCACTCGGGGCGCTCGCGACGGTTTTTCGAGGTGTCCATGAGCGTCTCCTTTCCGCCCCGCTCGCTTGCCGTCCGGCTGTTTCTTCTGCTGCTCGCCGGGGTGCTGATGGCGGTCTTCGTTACCGTGAGCCTGGCATTGCGGGAGCGCAGCCACATCGTGCACAGCTTTCGGGAACAAAGCGCGGCCGATCGCATCGCCGATATCCTCCATCTGCTCGCTTCCCTGCCGCCGGAACAGCGCCTCGCCGCAGTCCAGGCCTTGCCGTCCGGGCAATGGCGCATCGAACCTGCGGAGGGAACGGCGGAGCCGACGCCACCTCTGCCGTTCAATCGCAATCGGTCATCCGGGGAAGGGGCATCCAGGCACTCCCTGGATGCCCGTTTGCGATTGGAGCACCCGGATGACCCTTCATTCACCGCCGCTCTCAGCGAAGCAGCCGGACCATCGATTGCGGTGGAAGCAGCATGGCGAACCCGAAACTCTGACTGCCGGGACCAACCGGCCGATTGCCAGCCGTCCCGGACCGTCGGTGCACGGGTCCGGTTTGCCGACGGACAACGGGTTCTGATCGAAGCGCGCCGCGAACTCCCGCCGCCACGACAACCGAGGGCCGAGGGATTCGTCACGAGCCTTTCGATTTTGGCGGGTTTTTTGGCGATCGTGGCCTGGTTCGCCGTCCGCCTGGTCCTACAACCCTTGCGGCGCCTGGTTCAAGCCGCCGAGTCGTTCGGCCGCGATCCGGAACATTCCTCCATGGACGAATCGGGACCTGTCGAAGTCAGGCAAGCCGCCCGGACCTTCAACCGGATGCGGGAACGCTTGCGCTCCCATATCGAAGAGCGAACCCGCATCCTCGCCGCTATCACCCACGACTTGAAGACGCCGCTCACCCGATTGCGCCTGCGGCTGGAGCAGTGCCGGGACGAGCCGCTTCGCGCCCGGCTGGCGGAGGACGTGGCGGCCATGCAGGCGCTGGTCGACGAGGGGCTGGACCTGGCGCGCAGCCTGGACTCGGGGCCGCCGCAGCAAACGATCGATCTCGGAGCCCTGCTGCAAAGCCTCTGCGACGATACCGTCGATGCCGGCGGCAAGGCCCGTTTCGAAGGACCGGACGGCGCGCTGATCTCGGGCCGGCCGGAAGCCCTGCGACGCAGTTTTCTCAACCTGATCGACAACGCGGTGAAATACGGTGGGGAAGCCGATGTGAGTCTGGAGCGCTCCGGCGATGACTGGCTGATAAGGGTGCGGGACTCCGGCCCCGGCATCCCGGAAGAGTATTTGGGCGAAGTGATGCAGCCGTTTTTCCGCCTGGAAACCTCGCGCTCGCGGGAAACCGGCGGCACCGGCCTGGGTCTGCCGATCGCCGCCAACCTGCTCGGCGCCCAGGGCGGAACGCTGAGCCTCCACAACCGCCCGCAAGGCGGCCTCGAAGCGCGGGTGCGCTTGCCGGTGTTTCGAAACCGGCCAAGGACTTGACCCATTTGTCGGCAAGGGATTGCCGACCTACGACTTCGTAGGGCGGGTTAGGCGCACATCGGTACGGCGCGGCCGTTGATCGCTGCGCTAAGCGTGCACCGTAACCCGCCGAAACGCGCGGTGCCTTGCCGTTCGCTTCGGCGGGTTACGGTGCACGCCAGACTCATTGAGCTACGAGAGGGTCGTGGGGGCGCACCTAACCCGCCCTACCAATCACTTTTTTGCCCGGAAAATGCAATAGCGGACCATCTTGTCGCGGAACACCTTGTACTGGGCGAGCGCGACCTTGAAATTCGCGGTCTGTGCCTTGCTGCGGAGTCCCAGCCATTGCATGGTCAACTGCATCGGATAGGTCCACAGGGCAGTCAGGTACATTCTGCGGGACGAGGGCATGGTTTCGGCCGTGGCCTCGGTGATGTGCACGTCGCGGAAGCCGCATTCCTCCATGCCGGCCTGGAACTCCTCGACGCTGGCGAGGTTCGGCACGGCCCACCCGTTCAGGCAATCCATGACCGCCTGCCATTCCTCTTCGTTGAATTCCCGGCGCGTGGCATAGCCGTCGCAGGCGATCAGCGTGCCGCCCTTGCGCAGCAGGCGGTAGGCTTCCCGGAAGAAATCCCGCTTGTCGGTCGCATAGCAACTGCTTTCGACCGCCCAAACCACGTCGAAGGATTCGTCCGGGAACGGCGTCTTGCAGAAATCCGCCTGCTGAAAATCAACTTTATCGGACACCCCGTGGCGCTCGGCGTTCCGCTTGGCGTGCTCGACCTGCCGGGCACTGACCGTGACGCCGGTGGCGCGGCAGCCGATATGCTTCGCCAGCCAGATCGAGCTGCCGCCGATGCCGCAGCCCGCATCCAGGACATGGTCTTCCGGCTTGATGCCGGCGATTTCGGCGAGTATGCGATTCTTGTTCAGCAAGGCCTGGCTGTGGGTCTTGGTATTCTCGTCCCAATAACCGTAATGCAAGGCTAGATTCTCGTTGTCGAACCACGCGGTCCGGTAATCCCAATAACAGTCGTCGTAATGCTTCGCGGTGTCTACGCGAATGTCTTCCTCGGAAAACTCGGCGCCGTGGCGCAGGCTATCGTTGCGGTAATCTTTGTTCGGTTCGAGATAGTACGACATCGGTCTTTTATAGTTGTCAGTCAAAAACGGAAAATCGGTTCGGATGTCCGGCACGTTCGGTTGGCGCGCCGGCCGGGAAGCGGGCGTAATGATAACCCGAAGGATACGGATCAGCCGCGTCTTGCCGCACGGCAATAGAGTCCGCCGCGAACGGACGGGACGCGCAACAGACGTCCGACGCCGTCCAGCAGCGTCAGAATCCGGGCAAGATAGGGCGGCATGTCGCCGCGCGGGATGAAGGTCCAGGAGCCGATGCGCTCGACCTCGAATCCGGCGGTTTCCAATAAATCGGTCAATTTTTTCTTCCCGAGAAAACGGTCCGTGCTCAGATGCTTGGTGCTGAGCCTCAGCCAAGGCGCAATTCGGGTGTACCAGACATATTCCGCGTTCGGCGTGAGACAGACGAAGACGCCGCCCGGCTTTAGAACGCGGCAAGCCTCGCGTAGCGCCTGCCGCTGATCGAGCATGTGCTCCAAGGCGCCGACGCACAGCACCGCATCCGCTTCGGCATCGCCCACCGAGCTCAAGCTTTCGGCGGGCGCCACGCTCAGACGGATGCGCTCGCCATGCGGGTGTCCAAGACGAAGATGCTCTGCCTGCTCGATCATGCTGGGCGAAAGATCGGTGCCGTGCACGCGCTCGAATCGGGCGGCCAGGGGAAAAAGATGCATCCCGGTGCCGCAGCCGATTTCGACCAGTGAACCGTGACCGGCGCGTTCCAGCAGGCGATCTATGATGCCGAGCCGGTAGCGCAAAAGCTTTTCCGCCTTGCCGTGGCAATCGCGGTAAACCGGCGCCAGACGGTCGAAAAACGCCCGAACGTCGTCCAAGCCTTTTATCGGCGTAGTGCGAAGACTCATGGCATCATCCCGGGCGTTGCGGCCGATAGAGCTGAAACAGGGAGTACAGAAACGAGGCGCATAGCGCGAACGTCGCCGCCACGGCGAAACCCGTACAGTGGAGCTCGACCGGCAGCAGGCACAGAACGAATACGACGATGGCGATCACCGAGACGGAGCGGGTGAACCAGTTGCCCGCCGCGACGCGCCGGGGCGGCCCCGCCAGTTTGACGAACAGCACGAACAGATAGCGCAACAAGCCGGGAAACAGAATCCAAATGCCGACATGGCCGCGGTTATAAAGAAGCAGGCATAGAGTTAGAAAAAAGAACGCATCCACTTCCTTGTCGAAGCAATCGCCGAAGGCCGAGGTCAGGCCGCGGCGTCTCGCCAGCCAGCCGTCCCAGTGGTCGGCGTATAAAATGGTCAGGGCGAAGGACGCTAGAAACCAGCCGTTCGATAGCGGAAAAAGCAGCAGAAAGAGCGTTGCCATCAAACGGATCAAGGTAATCGCGTTAGCCGCCCCGAACGCCCCGGAAGGCGTCCATTCCCGCCGGAACTGATGGATCAGGGCAAGAAAAGATGCAGCGGCCATCGCTGCGAGAAACTCCGGCGGGGACTTAAACCACAGACCTCCGATCGCGAGCCCCATCAGCATCGCATGGCGTTCGCTCCATTCGACCAATCGGGATTCAAGAGATAGCTTATGACTCATTCTGGTTATTTCGGTTGATACGATGAGACTCGTGTTCATTCATCCGCCGCTCGATGCCTGCCCTTCCGGCGGCAATGTCTTCAACCGCCAAATCATCCGCCAGGCGCGAGAAACAAGCTTTCCGCTCGAAGCCGCGGAAGTCCCGCCGGACGGCGCGATTCCCTATTTGCCGCGCAACGCGATTATTCTATGGGACAGCCTGCTTCTGGAAGACTTGTCGAATTATCCGCTAGAGCAATTTCCGATTCGGTGTCAGAGCGCCCGACAGGTAGGTCGGCAATCCCTTGCCGACTTATCGGCTCGGCAAAGGACTTCGTCGGAAGGGGCGTCCTGGCGCTCCCAGGACGGCCGTTTGCGATTGGGAAGGGATTGCCGACCTACGTTCTTCCCGCCCGACACGAAGCCGTACACCGGGATGAAAAACGCTCTAGCCGGGGATGAAGCAGTGCACGGGCTCTTGGTGCATTATGTCCCCTTTCTGAACCCGCTGCTCGACGCGGACCGGCGGAAAGAAGAGGAAGATCGGTTCGAGCGGGCGGCGGAGCGCGTCCGGTTCTTCATCGCGACCGGATTATCGATTCGATGCCTCCTCGAACGGCGCTACCCCGGTAAGCCGGCTTTCCTATGCGAACCCGGAGTCGATGCCGCGTTTCTTGCCGCGAGACAAGCATCGCGCAAGCGGTCAACGGACCAGCCGGTTCAAATCGCGACCGTCGCCAACCTGCTTCCCGCAAAAGGGCTGACTGAACTGCTCGAAATCCTGGCCGGACTCAGATATTGCGACTGGGCTTGGCACGTTGCGGGCTACGACCGAATCGACCCGAACTATGCCGGGCGCTTCCGCTCACGCATCGCGGATCTCGGACTGCAAACCCGGATTTTCCTTCACGGCGTTCTGGATACGCTGGAACTGGCGCGGTTTCTCGGCGGAATGGATGTTTTCGCCTTCGCCAGCCGATTCGAAGCGTACGGCATGGCTTTGGCGGAAGCGGCGGCCGTTGGCCTGCCCATCGTGACCACGGAGGTCGGCGAAGCATCGCGCATCGTGCGGCACGGAGAGACCGGCTTCGTTGTACCCCTCGCGGACCGCGAGGCTTTTCGGAATAGCCTGGAGCGACTGCTGTCGGACCGCGACTTGCGACGCCGTTACCGCTCACGGCTGCTGCGGAATACGCCTCGCGGCTGGGAGGCCGCTTTCGCGGATTTCAGGAATGCCGTCCAGGCCGTTTGCACCATGATCGCCGGGTAGAACAATCCCCAGCAAAGCAAAACCTCACAGCCCCAGCGCACGCAACAGCTGATCCGCCTGCTGAAAGCTTGCCAGATGAAATTCGGCCAAATCGGCGCCCGGCAGACTTTCGCTTGGACGTCCTCGGGTAAAGAGCACCGTCCTGGCCCCGGCACGGATACCGGCTTCGATGTCGAAACGGTAATCGCCGATCACCGCGACTTGCGCGGGGACAACACCCCAAGTCGCGCAAATATGGCGGATAGCCCAGGGATCGGGTTTTATCGGACCGTCATCCCGCGTCATCACCAGTTCGAAATCCAATCGGCAGCGGGTCAGAGTCGCATCGGCGACTTCCCGGCTATTACGGGTAAACACGGCTTGGCGAACACCCAATCCGCGCAAACGATCCAAGAAACAACGCACACCGGGCAGCACTACGGCACGCGCCGCGCCGGCCGCCTCGTGGCGGAGGAGGATGGCCCGGCATCGAATGGCCTCCGCTTCGGCCAGGTCTTCCATGGCCTCCAGCAGCGGAACGCCGTCCGGCAGCCCCATTTCGCGGCGCATCACGGCGAAATCGAGACCGGAATCGACCAGGGTTCCGTCCATGTCGAAAATGACCCCGGCAACGGGACCGGAATGAGGCTCGCGCCGCGGCTTTACCCGTTGACGCTCAGTGCTGCCTGACATCGGTGCCGACCCGCGCTGCCGCCATTTCGAATTCCAACAGCCCCAGCAATTTGGCGTAGCGGTCCTCCACGCTGACTGCCTCCACCAATGCCTGGCGCTCTGCCACTTCAAACGGCAACTGGCTGATCAGGACATTCACCAAAACGGGGAAAGACATCTGCTCCATGACCGTCCAATCGGTGCTCAGGCTCTTACGCTGAAAATAGTCCTTGAGCAGCTCCATGAGCTTTCCCCGGTCGCACGAAATGGCATCCGACAATGCGTAATCGACACGAAATCGATCCCAGTCCGGGATGACGCGACGATAATCCCGGGTGGTTGGTATTTCTTCGCGGATATCGAAACGACAGACGCCGGTCATCACGATCAGCAGGCGGCCGTCCAGGGTTTCGCTGAACGAGGTGATGCGTCCCGCGGTGCCGGTTCGGTATACCCCTGGCTGATTCTCGTCCTTCGAGGCCGGATCGGGCTGCACCATGCCGATCATCCGGTCGGTACCCAGGCAATCGAAAACCATGTTGAGGTAGCGCGGCTCGAATATATTCAGCGGCAACTGAGCCCCCGGCATGACGATGGCGTTGCGCAGCGGGAAAATCGGCAGCGTGGCCGGCAAGCGCTCGAAGGGTAAAGTGAAGGGGTTTGTCGCCATAGGGTGTTTTCGATGTTCTCGAATCCTGTCGTCTGTGTTCGGAATTTAGACACTTCCGCTAAGCTCCGGATATAACATGCGTATTCTTGATATTTCACAACATTATCCACAAACCGCTCCACAGCTTTTGTGGAAATCGCGGAGCTAGAGCATTTTCCGGTTTGATTTAGCGCCCCAGAATACGGTAGATACCGTCTTAGAAATCACGATGCAAGCCCATGATTGGGATCGAACGGTCGGCCGGACTTAAGGACGCCGTAGGCCAGGACGAGGAGCTTGCGCATGGCGGCGCCGACGATGAGTTTGCCGT
>Ga0268287_100105_pt1 | contig 61372 bp, 63 predicted proteins | sample MetcocultureR3M_FD_191348 | JGI IMG/M metagenome (GOLD analysis project Ga0268287, IMG submission 191348) | Soil microbial communities from Anza Borrego Desert, Southern California, United States - Methanotrophic co-culture R3-M | ecosystem: Environmental > Terrestrial > Soil > Desert | place... | reverse complement strand
ACCTTGTAGGCGGCGCCGTTGGCGCAATCGATGACGATGCGCATGCCGGCCAGGCTGAGCCCCTTGGGGAAGGTGGCCTTGGCGATCTCGACGTAGCGCGCCTGGCAGTCGTCGATCCGCTGCACGCGGCCCAGCTTGTCCGGCGTGGCCAGGCCCTCCTGCAGGCCCTGGTCCATCAGGGCCTCGATCTCCAGCTCCTTCTCGTCCGAGAGCTTGTAGCCGTCGGGGCCGAACAGCTTGATCCCGTTGTCGGCGAAATGGTTGTGCGAGGCCGAGATCATCACGCCGAGGTCGGCGCGCAAGCTGCGGGTCATCATCGCCACGCCCGGCGTCGGCAGCGGGCCGAACAGGCGCACGTCCATCCCCACGCTGGTGAAGCCGGCCACCAGCGCCGGCTCGATCATGTAGCCCGACAGGCGTGTGTCCTTGCCGATCACCACGAGGTGGCGGCGGTCGTCCTTGGACATGAACAGCTTGCCGGCGGCCATGCCGACGCGCAGCGCCACCTCGGCCGTCATCGGGTGCCGGTTGGCCTGGCCGCGGATGCCGTCGGTGCCGAAATAGGCGCGCTTGCTCATCGGTTGCCCTCGAAACTATCGGAAACGCAGATTTAGTGGCTGGGAGCTTAGCCGATGCTAAAGCCCCGGCGTTACAGGCCCCGTGCGCAAGTCGGCGCTCTACCATAAAGGAATCAAGCCCTCATGTGCGGCATCATCGGCATCGTCGGCGCGAGTCCCGTCCAGGATCGGCTGATCGAAAGCCTGAAGCGCCTGGAATACCGCGGCTACGACTCGGCCGGCGTGGCCGGCTTCACCAAGGACGGCGTCCAGAGGCGGCGCGCCTCCGGCAAGCTGAAGAACCTCGAGGAGGTGCTGGCGGCCCAGCCGCTGGAGGCGGTCGTCGGCATCGGCCACACCCGCTGGGCCACCCACGGTCCGCCGACCGAAGGCAACGCCCACCCGCACCACGCGGGGCGCGTGACCCTGGTCCACAACGGCATCATCGAGAACTTCGCCGAGCTGAAGGCCAGGCTGCAGGCCGAGGGCCGGACGTTCGACACCGACACCGACACCGAGGTCGTGGCCCAGCTGCTGGACCGCGAGCTGGCGTCCGGCAAGGCGCCGATCGACGCCTTCAAGGCGACCCTGGACCAGGTGCGGGGCGCCTTCGCCCTGGTGATCATGGTGGAGGGCGAGGAGGGCCTGCTGCTGGGCGCCCGCCGCGGCCCGCCCCTCGTCGTCGGCTACGGCCAGGGCGAGATGTTCCTGGGCTCGGACGCCCTGGCGGTCGGCCCGTTCACCAATCGCGTCGCCTACCTCGAGGACGGCGACTACGTGGCCCTCAGCCGCGACAAGGCGCAGATCTTCGACGAGGACGGCAAGCCGGTGGAGCGGCCGGTGCAGGTCGTGCCCCAGTCCCCGGCGCTCATGGAGAAGGGCAACTACCGCCACTTCATGGAGAAGGAGATCCACGACCAGCCCGAGGGCTGCCAGCGGACCATCGCGGCCTATGTGGACATGGTCGCCGGCGCCACCACCTTCGAGGGCGTGGACCTGGCCGGCGTCGAGCGGATCCAGGTCGTCGGCTGCGGCACGGCCTATCTGGCGGGCCTGGTCGGCAAGTACCTGATCGAGCCCCTGGCCGACCTGCCGGTGGACGTCGATGTCGCCTCCGAGTTCCGCTACCGGCAGCCGGCGCTGCGGGAGAACACCCTGACGATCGCCATCTCGCAGTCGGGCGAGACGGCCGACACGCTGGCGGCCCTGCGCTACTGCAAGGACAAGGGCCTGCAGACCGCCGTCGTGGTCAACGCCCAGGGCTCCACCATGGCCCGCGAGGCCGACGTGGTGTGGCCGATCTACTGCGGCCCCGAGATCGGGGTGGCCTCCACCAAGGCCTTCACCGCCCAGGTGAGCGTGCTGACCGCCCTGGCGGTCGCGGCCGCCCGCGCCCGCGGCAGGATCGACGCGGCCGAGGAGAAGCGGCTGGTCGGCGTGCTGGTCGAGGCGCCGCGGCTGATCGCCGAGTCCATCAACCTGGAAGAGGCGGTGCAGGGGATCGCCCACGAGGTGTCGAAGGCGCGCGACGTCCTCTACCTGGGCCGGGGGCCGATGTACCCGCTGGCCCTGGAAGGGGCGCTGAAGCTCAAGGAGATCAGCTACATCCACGCCGAGGGCTACGCCGCCGGCGAGCTGAAACACGGCCCCATCGCCCTGGTCGACGAGGAGACGCCGATCGTCATCCTCGCCCCCTACGACAGCTATTTCGAGAAGTCCGCCTCGAACATGAGCGAGGTGATGGCCCGCGGCGGCCAGGTGGTGTTCATCACCGACCCCGAGGGCGAACGCCATGCGCCGGCAGGGGCGAAGGTGGTCGTCACCGCGCCGCGCTGCGATCCGCTGATCGCCCCGCTGGTGATGTCGGCCCCGATCCAGCTCCTGGCCTACCACGTGGCGGTGCAGAAGGGCGCGGACGTGGACCAGCCCCGCAATCTCGCCAAGTCGGTGACGGTGGAATAGCCCGCAAAGCAAAACGGCCGCCCCGAGGGGCGGCCGTTCCAGTCTTTCGACCTGACAGAAGTCTTACTTCTGCTCGGGCGTCGCAGCAGCGTCGGCCGGCGGGGCCGCAGCGGCGTCGGCGGCCGGAGCGGCAGCGCCGTCAGCGGCCGGAGCCGTGGCGTCGGCAGCCGGAGCGGCGGCGTCGGCCGGAGCGGCTTCCATGGCCGGGGCCTCGGCGGCCGGCGCCGGGGCTTCTTCGGTCTTTTGTTGGCAGGCGGCCAGGCCCAGGGCCATGACGCCGGCGGCGGCGACGGTCAGAATGCGAAGCTTCATTGAGTTGGCTCCCCTGAGGGTGAATCCCCCGACGCCTCCACCGTACACAACTTCTCGTGATCGCAAAATCGTGATCGTCGACAAGTCGTGGAATTTTGTCGCCCCGCCTGTGGATTTCGTCCCGGCCCTCCTCTAGTGCGGCCAGGACGCCGGCGGCGGGATCGCTCGGCGGGGAAGCGCGTTTGACACCCGCCTGAATGGCGGAGCTTCGGCGAGGGGCCGGGGCCTTCGGAGGGGATGAATGACGAAGCGCGTGCGCAAGGCCGTCCTGCCCGTGGCGGGACTGGGAACCCGGGTGCTGCCCGGAGCGAAGACCACTCCCAAGAACCTGCTGAACGTCGTGGACCGGCCGATCCTGTCCTACATCGTCGAGGAGGCGCGGGCGGCCGGCATCGAGCACATCGTCTTCATCGTCGGCCGCGGCCAGGGCGCCATCGAGGACTATTTCGACGCCAGTCCCGAGATCGAGCAGGCGCTGGAGGCCAAGGGCAAGACCGACATCCTGGCCGAGGTGCGCCGCGACCTGCCCCAGCCCGGCCAGATGAGCTTCGTGCGCCAGATGGCGCCCCTGGGCCTGGGGCACGCCGTCTGGTGCGCCAGGGACGTGATCGGCGACGAGCCCTTCGCCGTCATGCTGCCCGACATGCTGATGGCCGCCGAGCCCGGCGCGCTGGCCCAGGCGGTGGCGGCCTACGAGAGGGTCGGCGGCAACATCGTGGTGGTCGAGCCCGCCCCCGAGGGCGAGGCGCACAAGTACGGGATCGTCGCCCTGCAGGGCCAGGACGGCCGGCTGAACCGGATGACCGGCATGGTCGAGAAGCCGAAGCCGGGGACCGAGCCCTCGAACCTGTTCATCTCGGGCCGCTACATCCTGCAGCCCGAGATCTTCGAGATCCTGGAGACCCAGGAGCGCGGCGCGGGCGGCGAGATCCAACTCACCGACGGCATGGCGAACCTGATGAAGGTCCAGGACTTCCACGCCCTGGAGTACGAGGGGACCACCTACGACTGCGGCGACAAGATCGGCCTGCTGCGCGCCAACGTGGCCTTCGCCCTGATGCGTCCCGAGCTGAAGGACGCCGCCCGCAAGGCGATCGAGGCGCTGCTCTGACGCCTGATCCGCGCTTGGCCCGCCGCGGCGCGGGCGCAGGACTTTGCCAAACCCCGCCGGTGCGCTAGCCCTAGCGGCGGGGTGGGGCTCTCGGGACTGGGAGCGACGATGCGGGTACTGATCCTTGGCGGGGACGGCTTCTGCGGATGGCCGACCGCGCTGCACCTTTCGGCGCGGGGCCACGAGGTGGCCGTCGTGGACAACGGGTCGCGGCGCAGGATCGACGAGGAGTTGGGCGCCGGATCGCTGACGCCCATCGAGAGCCTGGAGGTCCGCGCCGACGCCTGGCGCGAGGTCTCGGGGCGCACGATCGAGACCCACGACCTGACCGTCGGCAAGGACTTCGAGGGGCTGCTCGAGCTGCTGGCGCGGTTCCGGCCCGACGCGATGGTCCACTTCGCCGAACAGCGCGCCGCGCCCTATTCGATGAAGTCGGCCAGGCACAAGCGCTACACTGTCGACAACAACCTGAACGCCACCCACGACGTGCTGGCGGCCATCGTCGAGAGCGGCCAGGACATCCACCTGGCGCACCTGGGGACCATGGGAGTCTACGGCTACGGCACGGCCGGCGTCGCCATACCCGAGGGCTATCTGACGGTGCAGGTGGAGGGCGCCGACGGCTGGATTCCCAAGGAGATCCTCTATCCGCCCAATCCGGGCTCGATCTACCACATGACGAAGACGCAGGACGCCCTGCTCTTCCAGTTCTACGCCAAGAACGACGGCCTTCGGATCACCGACCTGCACCAGGGCATCGTTTGGGGCACCCAGACGGCCGAGACGCGGATGGACCCGCGGCTGATCAACCGCTTCGACTACGACGGCGACTACGGGACGGTGCTGAACCGGTTCCTGATGCAGGCGGCGGTCGGCTATCCGCTCACCGTCCACGGCGCGGGCGGCCAGACGCGGGCGTTCATCAACATCCAGGACACGGTGCGCTGCGTGGAGCTGGCCCTGCTCCATCCGCCGGCCCGCGGCGACCGCGTCAAGGTGATGAACCAGATGACCGAATGCTGGCGGGTCCGCGACCTGGCGCAGATGGTCGCCCGCCTCACCGGCGCCCAGGTGGCCCACCTGCCGAACCCGCGCGCCGAGGCCGACGAGAACGAGCTCTGCGTCGAGAACAAGCGCCTGCTGGGCTACGGGCTCGAGCCGATCACGCTGGAGGAGGGGCTGCTGCTGGAGGCGGCCGAGATCGCGCGGGCCTACGCCGACCGCGCGGACCTGTCGAAGATCCCCTGCGTCTCGGCCTGGAACGCCGAGCGGGCGCAGGCGCTGGCGGCCGGCCAGTCCCGCGTCGCCGCGGAGTAGCGGTTGCGGCTGTTCGTCTTCGGCTACGGCTTCTCGGGCGCGGCGCTGGCGCGACGCCTGAAGGCCAGGGGCTGGGACGTTGCGGCCAGCTACCGCACGAGCCCCGAGCCTCTGGAGGCCGACGGCGTGCGCCCCGTCCATGTGGAGGACCGAAAGGGGCTGGCCGAGGCGCTGTCGACGACCCGGGCGCTGCTGGCGACCGCCCCGCCGCAGGCGGACGGCTGCCCGGCGCTGAACGCCCTCGTGCCCGCCCTGGCCAGCGTCGGCGCCTTCCCGGACTGGACCGGCTATCTCTCAACCACCGGGGTCTACGGCGACCGGCGCGGCCGCTGGGTGACCGAGAAGAGCCGCCTCGCCGCCCAGTCGGTGGAAGGCGCCCGGCGGGTGCGCGCCGAGCGCGACTGGCTGGACGCCGGCCGCGGCATGGGCCTGACGATCGCCGTCTTCCGCCTGCCCGGCATCTACGGCCCCGGCCGCTCGGCCTTCGACCGCCTGCGCGAGGGCCGCGCCCGGCGCATCGCGGCGCCCGGCCAGGTGTTCTCGCGGATTCACGTGGACGACCTGGCCGCGGGGCTGGAGGCCTCGATCGCCCGGCCGCGGGCGGGCGGGATCTACAACCTGTGCGACGACGAGCCGGCGCCGAACTCGGACGTGGTGGCCTATGCGGCGGGCCTGCTGGGCCTGCCGGTCCCGCCGGAGGTGTCGCTGGAGGAGGCCCGGCTGCCGCCGGCGGCCCTGCGCTTCTACGCCGAGAGCAAACGGGTCTCGAACGCCCTGGCCAAGGCCGAGCTGGGCTGGCGGCCGGCCTATCCGACCTACCGCGAGGGCCTCAGGGCGATCCTGTCGGCGGACGGCTAGCCGCGGGACTGGGACGGGGGGCCGACATCAGGATCCCGGCCAGGATCAGCACCAGGCCGGCCGCGTGGTGCAGGCGGAAGCTCTCGCCCAGCAGCAGGACGGCCAGGACGGCCCCGAAGAGCGGCTGGACGTGCAGGTACTGGCTGGCCCGGGCCGCGCCCGAGAGCTCCACCCCGCGGTTGTAGAAGAGGTAGGACAGGAACGAGGGGAACACCGCGACGTAGGCGATCCCCGCCAGGCTCTCGGGAGAGACGACGATGCGCCGGCCGGCGGCGATCTCGATCAGGTACAGCGGCGCCAGCAGCACCAGGGCGATCGCGAAGGTGGCGAAGAGCAGGCTGAGCGCGTGCACCTGCGGCCGCCGGCGCAGGACCAGCGAATAGATCGCGTAGAACACGACGCCGACCAGGATCAGGCCGTCGCCGGGATTGAGGCCCAGGTGCAGCAGGTCCCATGGCCGGCCGCGGGTGACCACCGCGAGGACCCCGACCAGCGAGAGCGCCACGCCCGCGACCTGCCAGCGCCCGACCCGGTCGCCCAGGCCCAGCCAGCCGAACAGCATCACGAGCGGCGGGATGGCCGCCTGCATCACCACGCTGTTCAGGGCCGTGGTGGTCTGCAGGCCGTAGTAGAGCAGCACCCCGAAGGTCGCCACGCCCAGGGCCGACAGGGCCGCCAGCGTGCGCCAGCGGCGCTTCAGCTCGGGCAGGTCGCGCTTCAGGTGCGGCCAGGCGAGCGGCGTGACCAGCACCAGCGCCAGGGCCCAGCGCCAGAACGACAGCGCCACAGGCGGGACCTCGCCCGCCAGCGCCCGGCCGGCGATGGAGTTGCCCGCCCAGAACAGGACCGTCAGGCACAGGAGCAGCGGCGCATTGCGCCAGAGGGCGGCGGGGCTCAGGACACGGCCTCGTCCACGGCGGCCAGCAGGCGCGCGATGTCCTGCGGCCGCGACAGCCGGTGGTCGCCGTCGCGGACCAGGGTGAAGACCACGTCGGGGCCCTTGAGCGCCTGGGCGAGCTGCAGGGCGTGGGCCCAGGGCACGTCGGGGTCCTCGCCGCCCTGGAGGATGCGCACCGGCGCGGCGATGGGGATCTCCTGGGCTTCCAGGATGCTCCAGCGGGCCCCGTCCTCGAGCAGGGCGCGGGTGATCGGATAGGGCTCGCCGTACTCGGACGGCCGCAGCCAGACGCCGTCGCGGGCGAGGTCGGCGAGGCCCTCGGGCGGGATCTCGGGCTTCATCAGCTTCTCGGTGAAGTCGGGCGCGGGGGCCACGAGCACCATGGCCTTCACCCGGCCCGGCGCGGCCATGGCGGCCAGGCAGGCGATCCAGCCGCCCATGGACGAGCCGACCAGCACCGCCTCGCCGTCCACCAGCGCGTCCAGCACCGCCAGGGCGTCCTCGCGCCAGCGGGTGATCGTGCCGTCGCGGAAGTCCCCCGAGGACTCGCCGTGCCCGAAGTAGTCGAAGCGCACATAGGCGCGCCCTCGCGCCAGGGCCCAGTCGGCGAGGACCTGGGCCTTCGTGCCCGCCATGTCCGACTTGAAGCCGCCCAGCCAGACCACCGTCGGGCCGCGCCCCTCCACCTTCCGCCAGGCCAGCCGCGCGCCGCCGGGACGCTCCAGAGATCCGCTGCGTTCGCTCATGGCCGCCTCTTAGCGCGCCGCAGGGTTTACGCGCCATGGTTTCAGGCTATCAGAGAGGCGTGGCCCTCCCCCCGGACTTCACCCTGCTGCAGGTCATCCCGGAGCTCGAGACCGGCGGCGCCGAGCAGAGCACGATCGACATCGCCCAGGCGGTGGTCCGCGCCGGCGGCGTGGCTCTGGTGGCGGCGCGCGGCGGGCGGATGACCTCGCGCCTGCAGGCCGACGGCGGGCGCCTGGCGCAGATGCCGGTGCAGACCAAGAACCCGCTGGTGATGCTGGGCAACGCCGCCCGCCTCGTGGCCCTGATCCGCCAGGAGAAGGTCAGCATCGTCCACGCCCGAAGCCGCGCGCCGGCCTTCTCGGCGCTGTGGGCGGCGCACGCCACGGGCACGCCGTTCGTGGCCACCTACCACGGGGTCTACAAGGCCCGAAGCGGGCTGAAGCGCTGGTACAACGCGGTGATGACCCGCGGCGACCTCGTGATCGCCAATTCGGACTACACCCGCGAGCACATCCTGGCCGAGCACGGGATCGACCCGGCCAAGGTGGTCACCATCCCGCGGGGCGTGGACTTCGACCGCTTCAACCCCTCGTTCGTGACCGCGAACCGGATCGAGGACCTGCGCGCCGCCTGGGGGATCGCGCCCGGCGATACGCGCACCAAGATCCTGCTGGCGGGCCGGCTCACCCGCATCAAGGGCCACCTGACGGTCATCGAGGCGGCGCGGCGGCTGGCGGCGGAGGGGCGGCGCGACTTCCTCATCCTGTTCGCCGGGGACGACCAGGGCCGCACGGGCTATTCCGAGGAACTCGCCCAGGCGATCGCCGCCGCCGGTCTTCAGGAGGCCGTAAGGATCGTCGGGCACTGTGACGACATGCCGGCCGCCTACCTGCTCGCCGATTTCGCCCTGCTGCCGACCACCGTGCCGGAATCGTTCGGCCGCGCCGCGGTGGAGCCCCAGGCCATGGGCCGGCCGGTGATCGCCTCCAACCACGGCGGCGTGACCGAGACGGTGCTGGACGGGGTCACCGGCTGGCTGGTCCCGCCGCAGGACGCCGAAGGCTGGGCCGCGGCGCTGGGCCGGGCCATCGACATCGGCCCCGGCAAGCGGGGCGAGATGGGCCAGGCCGGCCAGAAGCGGGCGCGGCAGCTCTATTCGGCCGAGGCCATGTGCGCGGCCACCCTGGCCGCCTATGAACGCGTGCTGGAGGCGCGCCGGGGATGACGCGGCGGGTCGAACGGATCCTGGTGATCAAGCTCTCGGCGCTGGGCGACTTCGTCCTGGCCCTGGCGGCCATGAAGAAGATCCGCGAGGCGCATCCGAAGGCGCACATCACGCTGCTGACCACCCCGCCCTTCGAGGCGCTGGCGAAGTCCTGCCCCTACTTCAACGCCGTGGACGTCGGCGGGCGGCCCGAGGGTTTCCCCGAGTGGATGGCGCTGCGCAAGCGGCTGAGGGCCGCCGGCTTCTCGCGGGTCTACGACCTGCAGACCTCCAGCCAGTCGAACCGGATCTTCCAGATCCTGCGGCCGAACCCGCCGGCCTGGTCGGGGATCGCCTTCGGCTGCTCGCTGCCGCACAGGAACCCCCTGCGCGACCAGATGCACACCCTGGAGCGGCAGGCCGACCAGCTGATGTACGCCGGGATCTGGCCCGACGCGCCGACCGAGCCCGGAACCGCGCCGCCGCCCGACCTGTCGTGGATCCTGAAGCAGGCGCCGGCCGAACGCCCGGTGCCGGGCGGGGTGAAGCCCCGGCCCTACGTGATGTTCGTGCCCGGCGGCTCGGCCCACCGGATGGAGAAGCGCTGGCCGCTGGAGCGGTACTCCGAGCTCGCCCGCATCCTCTATTCGCGCGGCTTCGACATCGTGATCATCGGCGGGCCGCAGGAGACCTCGCTCGCCCACGCCATCCAGCGCCAGACGCCCAGGGCCCGGGACCTGACCGGCCGGACCGACTTCGCGCGGATCGCGGTCCTGGCCTCGCGCGCGGCGCTGGCGGTCGGCAACGACACCGGCCCGCTGCACCTGGCCGCCGCCGCCGGGGCGCCCGCCATCGTCATCTTCGGCAAGACCTCGGACCCCAGCCTGTCGGCGCCGCGGGGCCGGGTGGCCATCCTCCAGTCGGACGACCTGACCGACCTGACTGTGGCCCAGGTGGCGCAGGCGGCCAATTCTCTCGCCCCGGCGCCCCCCGCGCGACCTTGATACGGAAGTAGTCCTTCGTCATATACTGATCGCTACGTCCGGAGCGCTTGTCGCGCGCCGGCGTTTTTGCGTTTCAACAACCCACGGAGCACTGCCTATTCGCCGCCCCATGCAAGCGCCGCCCGTCAAAGAAGGGCCGCGCATGAACGAAGATATCCGCGTTCCCCGCGTCCTCCTCATCGACCAGCACGGTGAGAAGCAGGGCGTGATGCCGACCTCCGCCGCCATCGAGGCCGCCGAAGAGGCGGGGCTCGATCTGGTCGAGATCGTCCCCAACGCGGATCCGCCCGTCTGCAAGATCCTGGACTACGGCAAGTTCAAGTTCCAGGAACAGAAGAAGAAGAACGAGGCGCGCAAGAAGCAGAAGGTGGTGGAGCTCAAGGAGATCAAGCTCCGTCCGAACATCGACCAGCACGACTACGAGGTGAAGGCCCGGTCGATGCACCGGTTCTTCGAGGAAGGCGACAAGGTGAAGATCACCCTGCGCTTCCGCGGCCGCGAACTGGCCCACCCTGAGCTCGGCATGAAGCTGCTGCAGAAGGTAAAGGTCGACTTCGAAGAGGTCGCCAAGGTCGAGTACGAGCCCCGCATGGAGGGCCGTCAGATGATCATGATCCTGGCGCCGCGGTGAGGCGGAAGGCTTGATCCGCCGGACCTACGGAATTTCGGGAGCGGCCGTCCTCTGGGCGGCCGCTTTCGCATGTCCCGCCGCCGCCCAGGGCCAAGCCCCGGAGCCCGGCAATGCGCCGGTGAAGCCCTTCCAGGTGGCCGACGGGGTCTGGTGGGTGGGCGCATCCGACGTCGCCGCCTACCTGATCCAGTCGAACAAGGGCCTGATCCTGATCGACGGCGGGTACGAGAGCACCGCACCGCAGATCCTCGACAACATCCGGCGGCTGGGCTTCGACCCGGCCGGCCAGGTGAAGATCATCCTGAACTCCCACGCCCACGTGGACCACGCCGGGGGCCTTTCGGCCCTGAAGGCGGCGACGGGCGCCAAGCTCTACGCCAGCGCCGAGGACGGCAGGCTGATGGCGCGCGGCGGCAAGGGCGACTTCTTCCTGGGCGACAAGTACGCCTATCCGCCGGTGAAGCCCGACCGCACGCTGCGCGACGGCCAGAAGGTGAAGCTGGGCGAGCGGACGCTCACCGCGCGCCTGACGCCGGGCCACACCCGCGGCTGCACCACCTGGACCTTCCCGGTGACCGTCGCCGGCGTCGAGCGCCAGGCGATGATCCTGTGCTCGAACACCGTCCTGCCGGGCTACAGGCTGGCGGGCCAGGAGAGCTATCCCGGCATCGCGGCAGACTTCGAGAAGAGCTACGCGGTGTGGCGGCAGGCGCCGTGCGAGGTGTTCCTCGCCAGCCACGCCATGTTCTTTCGGGCGCACGAGAAGGCGAAGTCGGGCCGCCCCGACGCATTCGTGGACCCCGAGGGCTGCCGCGCCTTCTTCGAAAAGGGCTACGCCGGCTTCAAGGCGATCCTGTCCCGCCAGCAGCAGGCCGCCGACCGCTGAACCTGCGGCTTTCGCGCCACAACCGCAGGGCGTCGTCGGCGCCCGGCGTTGCCGCAGGGTGAGGCGCAGCTTACCTGCGCCCCATGTCCGACCTCGCGCCCGGGGAGGCGACGCCGCCCTCCGGCGCGACGCCCGTCCCTTCCGATTCCGCCGCCGCGCCGGCCACGCCCAGAAGCGAGGCCGAGGAGCGCCGCGCGCTGATCGTCCTCCTGACGGTCATCTTCCTGATGATCGCGGGCTTCGGCCTGGTCATCCCGCTGCTGCCGTTCTTCGCCCAGGCGTTCGACGCCCCGGCCTGGCAGGTGACGCTGCTGTTCTCGGCGTTCTCGCTGGGCCAGTTCATCGGCGAGCCCTTCTGGGGAAAGCTGTCGGACCGGATCGGCCGGCGGCCGGTGCTGATCGTCACCATCTCGATGGTCGGCCTCAGCTACGCGGCCCTGGCCTTCGCGCCGAACATCCTGTGGGCCTTCGGACTGAGGTTCCTCACCGGCGTCTTCGCCGGCAACATCTCGACGTTGCAGGGGGCGCTGGCCGACATCACCCCGCCCGAGAAGCGCGCCCAGCGCATGGGGATCATGGGGGCGGCCTTCAGCGCCGGCTTCATGACGGGGCCGGCCATCGGCGGGCTGCTGGCCCAGCCCAGCCGCGGCGCCTTGGGCTTCCAGCTGCCGCTGCTGGTGGCCGCCGGCTTCGCCCTGGCCTCGGCCCTGGCCGTGGTGCTGCTGGTGCGCGAGAGCCGGCCCGAGGGACCGCCGGCGCTTCGCGGGCCCAAGCCCGCCCGCGTCCGCGACGCCTTCGCTCATCCGGTGATCAGCCGGGTGGTGATGATCAGCTTCATCGTGGTGGTGGGCTTCGCCGGGATCGAGGCGACCTACGGCCTGTGGACCGAGGCCCGCTTCGGTTGGGGCCCCAGGCAGATCGGCCTGGCGTTCATGGTGATCGGCAGCCTGGGCGCGGTCTGCCAGGGCTGGCTCTCGGGCCGGCTGGCGCGCGCCTACGGCGAGGCCTGGACGCTGTCGGCCGGCCTGGTGCTGATGGGACTGGGGCTGGTCGTGCAGTGGGTCTCGCCGACCTGGCACGTGGCGATGGCCGGCTTTGCGCTGGTCTGCGTCGGCCAGTCGATCTGCTTCCCAAACGTGGCGGCGCTGATTTCGCAGTCCTCGCCGCCGCACCGGCAGGGCGAGATGCTGGGTCTCAACATGAGCGGCATGGCGCTGGCCCGCATCGGCGGCCCGGTGCTGGCGGGCCAGCTGTTCTCGGCGGTCTCGCCCGGCTCGCCCTTCGCGTTCTCGGCGCTGATGGTGCTGCCGGCGCTGTGGTTCGCGCTGCAGGTGCGCGGCAAGGTGCAGCGCCTGGCCTAGGGCACGGCGGGAGCTTGTCCCGCCGTGCCCCTGGTCTTCGTCAGACGCGGATGTCCAGGACGCCGCCCTTACGGGAATCCTTGATGGACTCGGCGGCCACGGCCGTGGCGGTCAGCTCGTTGACCTTCTCGGCGCTCTTCTCGGCGGCCTTGTCGGCCTTCTCGGAAGCGGCCGCCTTGGCGCGGCTGTTGTCGGCGGCGGGCGCGTAGAGCTGCGACGCCGCGGCCGACGAAACGGGGGAAATGCTAGACATTCTGGTCTCCAGCGACCGCTTCGCGGCCGATGGCGCCCGAAATAGAACGTCTCGGATAACCCTGGTTTAAGTTACGGGGTGAATCCCGGGAAAGCATAACGCGGGTCTGCGAAGCGCCGCCGGCTTGCCTTTCGCGCCCCTTTCCCGTATTAGCCCGCCCCTTCGGAACCGCCTGGCCCCAAGGCATGCCATGGCGGTTCATCAACACGACCAGAGGACGGGGTTTACGAACTCCGAGTGAAATGCCGAAACTGAAGACCAAGTCGGGCGTGAAAAAGCGCTTCAAGATGACGGCGACCGGCAAGCTGAAGGCCGGCGTGGCCGGCAAGCGCCACCGCCTCATCAGCCACAACGGCAAGTACATCCGTCAGAACCGCGGGACCAAGGTGATGAGCGAGGCCGACGCCAAGATCATCAAGTCCTGGCTCCCCTACGGCCTCTAAGGAGAACTGACAGATGGCTCGCGTGAAACGGGGCGTTGTCGCCCACGCCAAGCACAAGAAGGTTCTCGAGCAGGCCAAGGGCTTCTACGGGCGCCGCAAGAACACCATCCGCGCGGCCAAGGCCGCCGTGGACAAGGCCGGCCAGTACGCCTACCGCGACCGCAAGGTCCGCAAGCGCAACTTCCGCTCGCTGTGGATCCAGCGGATCAACGCCGCGGCGCGCCTGGAAGGCTTCACCTATTCCCGATTTATCTTCGGCCTTGAGAAGGCCGGGATCGAGATGGACCGCAAGGTGCTTGCGGACATCGCCGGGAACGACCCCGCCGGCTTCAAGGCCATCGCCGACAAGGTTCGCGCCGCGCTGGCTTGAGGTCGCCTGGATCGTTCGATCCTGACGCTTTTGAAGAGCCCTCCGGCGCAGCCGCCGGAGGGCTTTTTCGTGGCCCTCTTCACCCCGTGAAGACGTAAGGCTAGGACACCCGTCCCATGACAGACCTCACCCAACTCCAGGCCGGCCTCATCGGCCGGATCGAGGCCGCCGCCGACGTGGCCGCCCTCGAGGCCATCCGCGTCGAGGCGCTCGGCAAGTCCGGCTCGATCTCGGAAATGCTCAAGGGCCTGGGCAAGATGAGCCCCGACGAGCGCCGCGAGCAGGGCCCGAAGATCAACGGCCTGCGCGATGCGGTGGCCACCGCCATCGCCGAGAAGAAGGCGGCGCTCGAGGCCGCCGAGCTGGACCGCAAGCTCGCCGCCGAGCGGGTGGACCTGACCCTGCCGCCGCCGCCCGAGCGCCGCGGCCGCGTCCATCCGACCATGCAGGTCCTGGACGAGATGATCGCCGTCTTCGCCGAGATGGGCTTCGGCCTGGCGGAAGGCCCAGACATCGAGGACGACTTCCACAACTTCACCGCCCTGAACTTCCCGCCCAAGCATCCGGCGCGGGAGATGCACGACACCTTCTGGCTGCCGCAGAACGAGGCCGGCGAGCGCAAGCTGCTGCGCACCCACACCAGCCCCGTGCAGGTGCGGGTGATGCGCGGCACGAACGAGAAGCTGCCCGCCTGGATCGCCAACGGCCAGCCGCCGCCGATCCGCGTGATCGTGCCGGGCCGGGTCTACCGCTCGGATTCGGACGCGACCCACACGCCCATGTTCCACCAGCTGGAAGGGCTGGTGATCGACCGGAACATCCACATGGGCCACCTGAAGTGGACGCTGGAGACCTTCACCCGCCGGTTCTTCGAGGCCGAGGGCGTGGTGACCCGCTTCCGGCCGCACCACTTCCCGTTCACCGAGCCGTCCTGCGAGATGGACGTGCAGTGCGACCGCTCGGGCGGGTCGGTGAAGATCGGCCAGGGCAGCGACTGGCTGGAGATCCTGGGCGGCGGGATGGTGCATCCCAACGTGCTGAGGAACTGCGGCCTGGATCCCGACGAATGGCAGGGCTTCGCCTTCGGCCTCGGCGTCGATCGCCTGGGGATGCTGAAGTACGGCATGCCCGACCTGCGCGACATGTTCGGGTCCGACGTGCGCTGGCTGGAGCACTGGGGCTTCTCGGCCTTCCAGGCGCCGAACCCGGCCACCGGCCTCAGCTAAGGGAGAGACGCACATGAAGTTCACCCTCTCCTGGCTGAAGGAGCACCTGGAGACCGACGCCACGGTCGAGCAGGTCGTCGAAGCCATGACCATGGCGGGGCTTGAGGTGGAGTCCGTCGAGGACCCGGCCGCCAAGCTCGCCAAGTTCACGGTCGCCAAGATCGTCGAGGCCGTGCAGCACCCCAACGCCGACAAGCTGCGGGTCTGCCAGGTCGACACCAAGGACGGCCGGCTGGAGATCGTCTGCGGCGCGCCGAACGCGCGGGCGGGCCTGACCACCATCTACGCCCCGATCGGCGCCTATGTGCCAGGCAGCGGCATCACCCTGGAGCCGCGGCCGGTGCGGGGCGTCGTCTCCAACGGCATGCTCTGCTCGGCCAAGGAGCTGGAGGTGGCCGAGGAGTCCGACGGCATCGTCGAACTGCCCGAGGCCCTGCCGGTGGGCGCGGGCGCGGCCGAGGCGTTCGGCCTGGAGGCGGTGATCGACTTCGAGGTCACGCCGAACCGTCCCGACTGGCTGGGCGTGCGCGGCATCGCGCGCGACCTGGCGGCGGCGGGCCTGGGCAAGCTGAAGCCCGAGACCGTCCCGCAGGTGAAGGGGAGCTTCCCCTGCCCGGTGGAGATCCGGGTGGACGGGACCGCCTGCCCGGTGTTCGGCGGCCGGCTGATCCGCGGCGTGAAGAACGGCCCCTCGCCCGAGTGGCTGCAGAAGCGCTTGGCCAGCGTCGGCCTGCGCCCCATCAACGCCCTCGTGGACATCACCAACTTCATCACCCACGACCGCGCCCGGCCGCTGCACGTCTACGACCGCGCCCTGATAGTCGGCGACGTGATCGAGGCGCGCCTCGGCAAAGGCCCGGCCGAGCCCAGCGCGACCGGCGCGGCGAGCCCGGCCGCCCACAAGGACGAGCAGCTCATCGCCCTCGACGGCAAGACCTACGACCTGACGCCCGAGATGAGCGTCATCGCCGACGCCGACGGCCAGCGCCCGATCGGCCTGGGCGGGGTCATGGGCGGGGAGTCCACCGGCTGCTCCGAGACGACCACCGACGTCTTCCTCGAGTGCGCCTGGTTCGACCCGATCGTCACGGCCCAGACCGGCCGGATCACGGGGATCAATTCGGACGCGCAGTACCGCTTCGCCCGCGGGGTCGACCCGCAGTCGGTGGTCCCGGGGCTCGAGCTCGCCACGGCGATGATCCTGGAGCTGTGCGGCGGCGAGGCGTCCGAGATCCGGCTGGCGGGCGAGGCCCCCGCCCCGCCCGCGCCGATCGCCTTCGACCGCGCCTACGTGAAGAAGCTGGCCGGCCTCGACCTTCCCGCCCAGCGCATCGACGCCATCCTGACGGACCTCGGCTTCGAGGTCGCGGGGAACGCGGTCACGCCGCCCAGCTGGCGCCGCGACGTGGAGGGCAAGGCCGACCTCGTCGAGGAGGTGGCCCGCATCGCCGGCTACGACAACCTGCCGACCGAGCCCCTGCCCGAGGTCGCAACACCGGCCGGCGGGGTGCTGACCCTGCGCCAGCGCCGCCTGCGCGACGCGCGGCGCAGCCTGGCGGCGCGCGGCTACTCCGAGGCGATCACCTGGAGCTTCATGCGCCGGGCCTTCGCCGAGCTGTTCGGCGGCGGCCAGGCCGAGCTCGTGCTGGCCAATCCCATCGCCTCCGATCTCGACTGCATGCGCCCCTCGGCGCTGGGCAACCTGATCGAGGCGGCGGCGCGCAACGCCCGCCGGGGCTTCCCCGACGCGGCGCTGTTCGAGGCCGGGCCGAACTTCCGCGGCGACGCCCCCGGCGACCAGTGGACCGCCGTGACCGCCCTCGTGGCGCCGCATGCGCCCAAGTCGTGGACCAAGACCGCGCCCGATCCGCTGTTCGCGCTGAAGGCTGACCTCATCGCCCTGCTGGACGAGCTGGGCGCGCCGCAGCTGCAGGTGGTCCAGGGCCAGAACAGCCCCTGGTGGCACCCAGGCCGCTCGGCCCGGCTGCAGCTCGGACCCAAGGTGGTGATGGCGGAGTTCGGCGAACTGCACCCGCAGGTGCTGAAGGCGCTCGACGCCGAGGGTCCCATGCTGGCCTTCGAGGTGAACCTCGACGCCATCCCGGAGCCGAAGAAGAAGGGCCTCAAGACCCGGGCCGCCCTGGAGCTCTCGCCCCTGATGCCGCTGAAGCGCGACTTCGCCTTCGTGGTGGCGGCGGACACGCCCGCCGGCGACCTCGTCCGCCCGATCCTGGGGGCCGACAAGCAGCTGATCGCGGACGTGCGGGTGTTCGACGTCTACCAGGGCCCGGGCGTGCCCGAGGGGCAGAAGTCGGTGGCGATCGAGGTCACCGTCCAGCCGCGGGAGAAGACCCTCACCGACGCCGAGATCGAGGCCCTGTCGGCCCGGATCGTGGCGGCGGCCGAGAAGGCCGCGGGAGCGAAGCTGAGGGGCTAGGCCCCACGTCCGGCGGCTGGGTTTGCGCGAGGGCGGCCCAGCCGCTAACTAGCCGCCATGCCCAAGCTTCCCGAGACGATCCGCAAGCCCGCCGCCGAGCGCTGGCTGGAGACCGGCCTGTTCCGCGCCCGCTGGCTGATGGCCCCGTTCTACGTGGGCCTGGTGATCGCCCTGGGCGCCCTGCTGGTGGTCTTCGTCAACGAGGCCTGGCACGAGCTCTCGCACCTGACGTCCATGTCGCCCGAAGAGGCGATCCTGATGGTGCTGGCGCTGATCGACCTGTCGCTGGCCGGCAACCTGCTGCTGATCGTGATCTTCTCGGGCTACGAGAACTTCGTCTCGAAGATCGACACGGGCGACGACGAGGACCGGCCGGGGTGGATGGGCACGGTCGACTTCTCAGGCCTGAAGATGAAGCTGATCGCCTCGATCGTGGCGATCAGCGCCATCGCGCTGCTGCGGTCGTTCATGCAGCTCTCCGAGGGCGCGGAGATCTCGGACCGCACCCTCGGCTGGCTGGTGGGCATCCACCTGACGTTCGTCGTCTCGGGCGTGCTGCTGGCCCTGATGGACTGGCTGGCGTCCAAGACGGACAAGCACTGAACGTCCTCACCGCTGGGCAGCGAGGACTGGGCAAGCGCTGAGCGGCCTCACCGCCTGGGCGGCGAGGCGCCAGGTCAGAACGGCAGGACATGCCGTTTGCGGCTGTAGGAGAGGTAGCCCACGTTGGCGCCCAGGCGCAGGCCGACGCCGGCGCGGATCGGGGCCAGGGTGACGCCGCCGGCCTTCTGGTAGTTCACGCCCAGGCCGCCGACCAGGTAGGCCGAGCCCTCGACGCCCGGGAACCGCTGGAAGATCACCTCGGGCTCCCAGAGGTTATAGCAGAGCGTGAAGACGCGCGAGGCGTTGCCGCCGAAGTCCCAGCCGGCGCTCGGCCCCTGCCAGAACACCTCCATCGGCTGGCGGTCCTTCATGTAGAGCAGGCCGCGGCCGTAGCGGGCGCCGAGGATGAACGAGCCCGAGCCCTCCTCGCCGGCGATGTAGGCGGTGGGGCGGCCGTTGTTGGCGAACAGCTTCTCGACCACGCCGCCGGCCGTCTCGGCGGTGACGCCCATGAAGTCGGAGACGCCGCGGACGATCTCGTCCTGGCTGTAGGTCTTGTCCTCGTTGCCGGCCGAATAGGTCGGCTGCGGCGGCACGGGCGTCGGCGGCCCCTGCGTGGCGGCCTCCTGCGCCCGCACGAGTCCGGGCGCAGCGAGGGGCGCGGCGAGGCTGGTCACCCCGGCGATGATGAGCGTGCGGCGGTCCATTGGGCGGCTTGCCTCCTTGAAGTTGCCAGCTCCCCGTCCCTTGGGCTCTCTGTGCGGCGCGTCAGTTTAATGGCGGATTAACCACCTTCGACGTGGCGCGACGCCGCGCGTCCTCGCGCGCTGCGCGGAATGTGCTAGACGCACGCGCGACATGACCACTCCGCTCGACAAGATCCGCAACTTCTCGATCGTGGCGCACATCGACCACGGCAAATCGACCCTGTCAGACCGCCTGATCCAGGAGACGGGCGCCCTGACCGCGCGCGAGATGTCCGAGCAGGTGCTGGACAACATGGAGATCGAGCGCGAGCGCGGGATCACCATCAAGGCCCAGACCGTGCGGCTGCACTACAAGGCCGACGACGGGGAGACCTACGTCCTCAACCTGATGGACACTCCCGGCCACGTGGACTTCGCCTATGAGGTCAGCCGCTCGCTGGCCGCCTGCGAAGGCTCGATCCTGGTGGTCGACGCGTCCCAGGGCGTCGAGGCCCAGACCCTGGCCAACGTCTACCAGGCGATCGACAACAACCACGAGATCGTGCCGGTCCTGAACAAGATCGACCTGCCGGCCGCCGAGCCCGATCGGGTGCGCCAGCAGATCGAGGACGTCATCGGCCTGGACGCCTCGGACGCGGTGGAATGCTCGGCCAAGTCCGGCGTCGGCATCCACGACGTGCTGGAGGCCATCGTCACCCGCCTGCCGCCGCCCAAGGGCGACCGGGACGCGCCCCTGAAGGCCCTGCTGGTCGACGCCTGGTACGACCAGTACCTGGGCGTGGTCGTGCTGGTCCGGGTCTTTGACGGGACCCTGAAGGTCGGCCAGAAGGTCAAGATGATGCAGACCGGGGCCGAGTATCAGATCGACCGCCTCGGCGTGTTCCGGCCCAAGCAGACCGAGATGCCCGAGCTGGGGCCGGGCGAGGTCGGCTTCATCACCGCCTCGATCAAGGAAGTCGCTCACGCCGCCGTCGGCGACACCATCACCGACCTGCGCAAGCCGACCGACAAGCCCCTGCCGGGCTTCCGCGAGGTGCAGCCGGTGGTGTTCTGCGGCCTCTTCCCCGTGGACGCAGCCGACTTCGAGGACCTGCGCGCCGCCATCGGCCGCCTGCGCCTGAACGACGCCAGCTTCACCTACGAGATGGAGACCAGCGCGGCGCTCGGCTTCGGCTTCCGCTGCGGGTTCCTGGGCCTGCTGCACCTGGAGATCATCCAGGAGCGGCTCTCCCGCGAGTTCGATCTCGACCTGATCGCCACCGCGCCGTCGGTCGTCTACCGCGTGAAGCTGACGAACGGCGAGGAGATCGAGCTGCACAACCCGGCCGACCTGCCCGATCCGGTGAAGATCGACAGCATCGCCGAGCCGTGGATCAAGGCGACCATCTTCACGCCCGACGAGTACCTGGGCGCCATCATCAAGCTGTGCCAGGACCGCCGCGGCGAGCAGCGCGAGCTGTCCTACGTCGGCGCCCGGGCCATGGTGGTCTACGACCTGCCGCTGAACGAGGTGGTGTTCGACTTCTACGACCGGCTGAAGTCGATCTCGAAGGGCTACGCCAGCTTCGACTACCAGGTGGAAGGCTACCGGGTGGGCGACCTCGTGAAGATGTCGATCCTGGTCAACGCCGAGCCGGTGGACGCCCTGTCCATGCTCGTCCACCGCGACCGCGCCGAGAGCCGCGGCCGGGGCATGGTCGAGAAGATGAAGGAGCTGATCCCGCCGCACATGTTCCAGATCCCGATCCAGGCGGCGATCGGCGGGCGGATCATCGCGCGCGAGACCGTGCGCGCCCTCCGCAAGGACGTGACCGCCAAGTGCTACGGCGGCGACATCACCCGCAAGCGCAAGCTCCTCGAGAAGCAGAAGGAGGGCAAGAAGCGCATGCGCCAGTTCGGCAAGGTGGAGATCCCGCAGGAGGCGTTCATCGCCGCCCTGAAGATGGACGCGGACTGACCGCAGAGGTCAGCCGCGGCCCGGATCAGATCTGGTTGTATTCCCCGCAGCGGCACTTCACGACCACGTCCCGCAGCTCGGACTGTTCGGGGCCGGCGAGGATGAGCTCGTTGCACGCCCCGCAGCGGTAGGCCGCGGTCCCCTCCGCCGTATCGACGACCTCCTGGGCCATCATCACGGTGCGGCGGCCGACGAACAGGCCGGGGAAGGTACGCATGGGAACGGCGAGCACGGGTTACTCCTGTACGCAGGGGCTGCGACTTCGCATCGCACAATGATCCTGGCAAGCCTTCGTTGCAGCGCAGCGACAGGCTTCTTGAAAGTTTCACGAAGGCGCCGGCTTTCCGGTCAGCGGCGGACCGGCGGAACGGCCTTCCACAGCCACAGGACCAGGGCGAACAGCGCCAGGTACAGCGCCGTGAAGACCCACATCGGCAGGTCCCAGTAGATCAGGCCGTTGACGAGGCGCATGATCATCGGGTCCTCGGCCCCGCCGCCGGTCAGGCCGTCCTGCCAGAGGGTCAGGAAGCAGGCGCGGCCCAGGACGGCCTGGACGGCCACCACGACCCAGGAGGCGACGTGCAGCGCCCGCCACCAGCGTATGCGCACCCAGGTCCAGCCCAGCCGCGCGCCGAGCGGTATGGCGAAAAGGCCCACGACGTTGAAGGCGATGACCGCCACGTGCAGGGCGAGGACCAGCTGGCCGAGGGCGGCGTTCATGCCACGAGCCTAAGCCCCGTGCGTTGAACCGCCATGCGTTTCCTGTGCGACGAGATGCTCGTGCGCCTGGCCCGGCTGCTCAGGGCGGCGGGATACGACACCTACCTGGCCACGGACGGCGAGGCGGACGCCGCGCTGCTCCGGCTGGCCCGCGACGAGGGCCGCATCCTCCTCACCCGCGACAAGCGACTGGCGGCCGCGGCGCCCGAGTCGGTGCTGGTGGAGGGCCGCGGCGCGATGGCCGAGGCCGAGAGCCTGTCGCGCGCCGTCGTCCTGGACTGGAACTTCGCCCCCTTCACCCGCTGCGTCATGGACAACGCCCGGCTGCGCCAGGCCTCGCTGGACGAGATCGACCGCATGCCCGAAAGCGCCCGGGCGGGCCGCGGCCCGTTCCGCGCCTGCCCGGCCTGCGGACGGCTCTACTGGCCGGGCAGCCACGTGCGGCGGATGGGCGAGCGGCTGGAGGGACTTTCCAACGGCGCCCCATTGCCGCCGCAAGCTTGACTAGAGAAGCGGCGTCCCGGACCTAGGGACAGACATTTCCGAGGAGCTCGCCATGCGCAAACTGATCGTGCTCGCCGCCGCCGCGTCCGCGCTGCTGGTCGGCGCCTGCAACACCGTCTCGGGCCTGGGCCGCGACGCCGAGGCCGTGGGTCGGGCCGTCACCGGCGCGGCGGAAGACGTCAAGCGCTGACGGAACCGGGCGGGCCTCCCGCGGTTCGGGTCTCGACACCGAACGAAGGAGGCCCCGATGTCCACGTCCAAGCACCCCGCCCCCGGCGAGGCCCAGCCGCCCCGCGACGACCTCGAGGACGATCCGGGCATCGGCGCCTCGCGCGGGACGACGATGGCCGGCGAGGATCCGCACATCCTGCGCGAGGAGGGCGAGAACACCGAGGAAGGCGACGTGGGCGAGGACGCCGACGCGACCGGCGCGCCGAAGCCGCGGGACACCTACCGCACCAACCCGTAGCGGCGGTCGCGAAATAGCTGCGGCGGAACGCCCTCGCCTCTTTCGCCGCAGCTCCCGAAAGCGCATATGGCGGGCCCATGACCGAGATCGTCCACCCGCTGCTGCGCTCGATCGGCCGCGGCCTGCGCCACAAGTGCCCTTCGTGCGGCGATGCTCCGCTGTTTCGGCGCTACCTGAAGGTGAACGAGGCCTGCCCCGCCTGCGAGCACCGGCTGGCGCAGTACCCGGCCGACGACGGTCCGGCCTATGTGACGATCCTGCTGACCGGCCACCTGATCATCGCCCCGCTCCTGCTGTTTCCCATCGTCTGGGAATCCGATCCGATCTACTCGGTGCCGATCATTCTGGGGTCCCTCACGATCCTGATGCTCGCGGCCCTGCCGCGCGTGAAGGGGGGCTGGATCGGCCTGATGTACGCCCTGGGGGTCAACGACCAGGACGCGCGCCTGCACACCGCCGACGCCGCGGACTAGGCGCCGGTGCCGATTGGGGCGCGGTTCTCCGGAACCTCGACTGTGGCGCGCACGTTGGCAGCAACGGCGCAGGTCGGGGACAGCACGAGGAGAGCTGAATGTCCCTTGGCACCATCCTGATCATCATCCTGATCCTGCTCCTGATCGGCGCGCTGCCGAGCTGGGGCTACTCGCGCGGCTGGGGCTATTTCCCGAGCGGCGGCCTGGGTCTGGTGCTGGTGATCGTCATCATCCTGGTCTTGTTGGGACGGATCTGACGTCGCGGCCCTTGGCGCAGGCCGCGCAACACCCCGCGCGCCGTCAGGCGAAGTGGGCCCGGTTCGCCGCCCGGACGGCGCGCTCTTTCACAGTTTGAGCGCGCTCGGACGCAAAACCGGTTCCCACTTTTGCTGAGCGCGCTCTAGCATCCGCCCCCAAAGCCAAGTTGGGGGGAGATGCATGACGGCCACGGAAACCGGGGCTGACAGCCAGGCGCCGGCCGCGCTGACGACCGCGGGGCTGACGCCGCTGCAGAGGGCGAAGGCGATCGTCGGCGGCTCGGCCGGCAACCTCGTCGAATGGTACGACTGGTTCGCCTACTCCTCCTTCGCCCTCTACTTCGCCCCGCACTTCTTCCCAGAGGGCGACACCACCGCCCAGTTGCTGCAGACCGCCGCCATCTTCGCGGTGGGCTTCTTCGCCCGGCCGCTCGGCGCGTGGCTGATGGGGCTCTACGCCGACTGGAAAGGCCGGCGCGCCGCCCTGGCCGTCAGCGTCGGCATGATGTGCGCCGGGGCCTTCGCCATCGCCATCCTGCCCGACGCGCGGCAGATCGGGGCCCTGGCGCCGGTGGGCCTGCTGGCCGCCCGCATCCTGCAGGGCCTGTCGGTGGGCGGCGAGTACGGCGCCAGCGCCACCTACATGTCCGAGATGGCCGGCCGCGCCCGCCGCGGCTTCTGGGCCAGCTTCCAGTACGTGACCCTGATCGCCGGCCAGCTCCTGGCGCTGGGCGTGCTCGTGCTGCTGCAGAACGTGATGGACCCGGCGGTGCTCGAGGACTGGGGCTGGCGCATCCCGTTCGTCATCGGCGGCCTCCTGGCCGTGGTGGTCTTCTGGATCCGCGCCGGCATGGACGAGAGCCCGTCCTACGAGGCCGCCAGGGCCGAAGGCGCCGAGCGAGCGCGGACCATGATGCTGTTCGCCCGCTTCCCGCGCGAGAGCGCCATCATCTTCGTGCTGACGGCGGCGGGCTCCTTGGCCTTCTACGCCTACACCACGTACATGCAGAAGTTCCTGGTCAACACCGCCGGTTTCGACAAGAGCGCGGCGACGGCGCTCACCGCCGTGGCCCTGGTGGTCTACATGGGCTGCCAGCCGCTGTTCGGATGGCTGTCGGACAAGCTGGGCCGCAAGACCACGATCGCCTTCGCCTTCGCCGGAGGCGCGCTCGCCACCTATCCGGTGATGTCGGCCCTGGCCGGCGGCCCCAGCCAGGGCGAGGCCCTGGCGCTGGTCACCCTGCTGCTGGTGGTGCTGTCGGGCTACACGGCGGTCAGCGGCCTGGTGAAGGCCGAGCTCTTCCCGGCGCACGTGCGGGCCCTGGGCGTCGCCCTGCCCTATGCCCTGGCCAACGCCCTGTTCGGCGGCACGGCCGAGTACGTCGCGCTCTGGTTCAAGGACGTGGGGGCGGAAAGCGGATTCTACGTCTATGTCTCGGGGATGATGGCGGCCGGCTTCCTGGTGGCGGTCCGCCTGCGCAACACCAACGTGCACAGCCTGATCCGGGAGGACTGACGTGGATGGCCTGAACGTCGCCGCCTTCGGGGTCTTCGTCCTGGCCTGGCTGTTCTACGAGCCGGCCCTGACCCTGGTGGCCAAGAAGCGCGGCGGGGTGCTGAACACCGACATGACCGTCATCCGCAACGCCTGGATGACCAACATGACCGGCCGCGACCCGCGGCTGATGGACGGCCAGCTCCTGGGGCACGCGCTCAACTCGGCCTCGTTCTTCGCCTCGTCCAACCTGCTGCTGATCGCGGCGGCCGCCGGCGCCCTGTTCGGCGGCGAGAACACCTTCCGCTCGGTCTCGGCCCTGGAGGTGATCCGCACCTCCTCGCGCATGCTGTTCGAGCTGCAGCTGGCGCTGGTGCTGATCGCCCTGGCCCGCGGCCTGCTCGACTTCATCTGGGCGATCCGCCAGATCAACTACTGCATCGCCGCCGTGGGCGCGGTGCCCGACCCGCTCGAGGACCAGGAGCAGCGCAAGGCCTACGGCCAGGCGATCGCGCGCCTGCTGAACCCGGCGCTGTCGTCGTTCAACGCCGGCGTGCGCGGCTACTACTTCGCCCTGGCGGCCGCGGCCTGGCTGTTCGGCCCCTGGGCCTTCATGGCCGCCACGGTGGGCGCCATCGGCCTCTTGTTCTGGCGCCAGCGCCATTCGCCCGCGGCGGCCGCGATCCGCGACCTGCGCGAGATGCTGGAGCGTTAGATCAGGCTAGGTCAGGCCAGGCCGAGCTCGGCGCGGACGGCCCGGGTCAGCTTGGCGGCGATCAGGCCGTGGGAGGTCGCGATCCAGTCCGCGAGGTCGGCCTCATCCACGTCGGCGAGGTTGACGCTCACCCACTGGCCCTTGGCGAGATAGGGCGCCTGCCGCGCCGGCCCGCCCTCGGTCAGGGCCACGAAGCCGATCTCGGTGACCTTGAACGAGACCGCCTCGTCGCCGCAGATGGCGAACACCTTGCCGCCCACCTTGTAGACGTCGTGGCCGCCCCACTGGACGACGTGGGTGGCCGCGGGCAGGCCCAGGGCCGCCCGCGCCACCGTCTCGTGCGTCGGCGCCCCCACCGACCCGGCCCCTAGGCTTCGACGCCGACGCCGATCGGGCAGGTCACGCCCGTGCCGCCGATGCCGCAGTAGCCGTGCGGGTTCTTGGCCAGGTACTGCTGGTGGTAGTCCTCGGCGAAGAAGAACGGGCCGGCCGGGGCGATCTCGGTGGTGATGCGCTCGAAGCCCTGGCGCGCCAGCGCCTGCTGGTAGGCCTCGCGCGAGGCCTCCGCCGCCTGGGCCTGGGCGTCGTTCGCCACATAGATCCCCGAGCGGTACTGGGTGCCGATGTCGTTGCCCTGGCGCATGCCCTGGGTCGGGTCGTGGTTCTCCCAGAACACCTTCAGCAGGTCCTGGTAGCCGACGACCTTGGGATCGTAGACCACCATCACCGCCTCGGCGTGGCCGGTGCGGCCCGAGCAGACCTCCTCGTAGGTCGGATTGGGCGTGATCCCGTTCTGGTAGCCGGCGGCGGTCGCCCAGACGCCGGGGACCTGCCAGAACTTGCGCTCCACGCCCCAGAAGCAGCCCATCGCGAAATAGGCGATCTCGGCGCCTTCCGGGTAGGGCCCCTTCAGCGGATGGCCGTTCACGAAGTGGGTCTCGGCGGTGGGGATGGCGTTCGGCCGCCCGGGCAGCGCCTCCTCGGGGGTCGGCAGATCGAGGGACTTCTTGGCGAACAGCATCGGCGCCTCCGGGCGGGTGTGGGCTGGCGTCGTAAAATAGGGTGCGGCCGCGGCTTTTGCACGCGGCCGGAGCCCGCCTCCACGCGCCGCTTGCCCCCCGGGGCATCCTGACTATATTCGCGCCCTCTCCGCCGCAGGCCTCCCGGGGCCGCGGACGTGGGGTGAGGTGGCCGAGTGGTTGAAGGCGCACGCCTGGAACGCGTGTATAGGTGAAAGCCTATCGAGGGTTCGAATCCCTCTCTCACCGCCACTCAGGCGGTCGTGTTCGTCTCTTTCGGACGCTGAACCGCCAAGCTGCGGCAACTCCGGGGCCTTTCCGACTTCCTAGCCAACAGACCAGGCCGCAATAGGGACGTCTCGGGCCGACTCCGCGCGCTTCCGGCGACCGGTCTCTCGCGGCCTCCCGCCATGCACGGTTTCACCCTGCTGTGCATTCCGCGAACGCCGTACGATGGCGCGCGTTCAGCCTGCCAGCTCCTCACCGAACAATGCATTGATCAGCTGAGGCAGGGATCGTGCAGCTTGGGCGCTAGCTTTCAGCTCGTCCAACATCTCCTGTCCCTCGCGGGGCGGGGCGGCCGGCAATAGGCGGACTGTTTGTCGTGCCTGTCACTCTAGGGGTCTGCCAGAACGGGCCTGCCCCCCCATGCTCGGTGGAGGCCGCCCTTCTCAACCCGAGCGTGGATCTTTCGAACAAAACAAAAACAATAAGTCCTTGGTTCGGACTGGCCGGTCGGACCGACAGGACTGGATCTTTGCTCGGACCAGATAGGCGGCATCAACCTCTGCGTTGGCCGAAGAACCGCGCGAGCAGGCCCGGCTTGCGCGGCGTAGGGAGCTCCGAGCCGCCCGGATCGGCCAAGGCGCTGGCGAGCGGCTGGTCACGGAGCTTCATCAACTCACGATTCACGACGCTCAGCTCCAGCATATCGACCTCGCCGGAGAACTGGTTGGGATCAAAGCCGCACACCGTCGCCGCAAGCTCCATTGGCGCGTCGAACAGGTAGTCAACGTCATCGTCATCGTCCGTTCTGAGCTCCTGAAGCAGCCGCGCCCGGATTCCCGTCAAGGCGGCCGGCGGTTCACCCCACACGTCCAAGTGTTCCTGGCCGAACTCCGGATCATGCTGCACCGACCAGGTCAGGCGTCCGTCGGATGCGCCGAACGCGCCGCTGACCATCACATGCTCTTCGAGATAGGCCCCCACGGCGGAGCCAGCCTGAGACACGGCGCTAACGCGCTCGCGACTGGCGAAACGGTTATCGGGCGATATGACGAACACCCAGCCGCCCAGTTCAAACGCAGCCAGCTTCGCCGGCGGCGGAACGGGATGGCCCCTGGCCGGGCGGCCGACATCGGCCAAACCCAGCGCGCCGAGCATGGCGCTCCTGTTGACGCCCTCGGCCGCGACCCACGATATCGACAACCCCATAGTTCATCCTCCCGTCGCTGGAAGCTTGACCAGCCAACGTCGTTGCGAGGACTTAGTCAAGAACAAAGCGGGAACCGCACGCGAGGTGGAGACGGCCAGCCTTTCGACGGCCTCCACCACTCCCTAGTCCTCCGATATCCGTAGGCCGCCGTCGGCTGCGACCTCTGCGCGCAGCGGATGCGGCCACGCTTTGAGCGCAACCCCTGCGCGATATATGGCCCGGTCCCGACCGGCGCATGCCGGCCGCCCGCGCGCGCCAGCGCCGCGGGATCGACCCGAGGACCCCGATCCCCATGCCGACCTTCGGCCGCACCGGCGCGCGCGCCCTCGCCCGATTGGCCGCGGACCGCCGCGGCGCCGCGGCGGTGGAGTTCGCCCTGCTCCTGCCGATGCTGGCGCTGCTGCTGGCCGGTCTGTTCGACGTCTCGCGGCTGATCTCGGCCTCGATGCAGGTCCGCGCCGCCGCCCAGGCCGGCGCCGACTTCGCCCGGACCCACGGGTGGGACGCGGCCAAGGTCGAGACTGCCGCCCGGAGCGCCACGCCCCTGGCCGGCGTGACCGCCGCGCCGGCCGCCTTCCAGGGCTGCGCGAGCGGCGGCGGGATCGTACCGGCGCCCGGCCCCGCCTGCGCGGGAGGCGCGCCCGCCGGGAGCTTCGTGGCCGTCGCCGCCAGCGCGCCGTTCCGGCCGCTCGCGCCGTGGCCGGAGGTGGTCCTGCCGGACGAGGTCCGCGCCCGAGCCGTGGTGCGCATCGGATGACCCGGCGCCTCCCCACGCGCCTCCCCACGCGCCTCGCGCGCTGCCGCCGGGGAGCCGCGGCGGTCGAGGCGGCCTTCGCGCTGCCGCTGCTCGTGCTGATGCTGACCGGCCTGGTCGAGGGCGGCCGGCTGGCCTGGACCCGCACGTCGCTGGAGTTCGCCGTGCAGGAGGCCGCCCGGCAGGGCGCGCTGGACCTGAGCCGCTGCACGAGCGGCGGCGCCGATCCCTGCGGCGCGCTCGCCAACGCCCGGAACGTCGCCGCGGCGAAGGCCAGCGCCGCAGGCGTCCCCGCCAGCGCCTTCACCGTCGCCAGCGACCCGGCCTGCGGCGTGCGCGTGCGGGCCGCGCACCGTTTCCGTTTCGTGGCCGCGGGCTTCGTCGGCGCCGCCCCGACGCTCGCCGCGGAAGTCTGCCGGACCTGACATGCGACACGCCCCTCTCTTCCGCCGCCTGCGCGACGATCGCTCCGGCGCCAGCGCCCTGACCACCGGCCTGTCGATGGTCGTCATCCTGGGCTTCGTGGGCCTGGGGACCGACGCGGGCGCCTGGTACGCCGCCCGCCGCGACGCCCAGCACGCAGCCGACTCCGCCGCCTTCAGCGCCGCCGTGGCCGTTCAGGGGGGCGGCGGCGACGCGACGGGCGAGGCCCGGGCGATCGCCGCGACCTATGGCGCGACCCACGGCGAGGACGGCGTGACGGTGCGCGTGAACCGCCCGACCGCGGATCGTGTCGAGGTGATCGTGGAGCGGCCGGCCCGCCGCTTCTTCTCGCGCCTCTACCGCGACCAGGACGGGGTGATCCGCGCCCGCGCCGTCGCCCAGACGGGCGAGGGCGGCGACGGCTGCGTGCTGGCCCTGGATCCCAAGGCCGACGCCGCCGCCAGCCTGACCGGCGGGGCGAGCGTCAACCTGAACGGCTGCGACCTGGTCGCCAACTCGACCAGCGCCACGGCCCTCGACGCCACCGGCGGCGCGCGCCTGAACGCCGACGGCGTCGCCCTGGGCGGCGACTACCGCGTGCGGGGCGGCGCGGCCATCAACGCCCGGGACGGGGTGCGCACCCGTCAGGCGCCGACCCTGGATCCCTACGCCGCCCTGCCCGCCTCGCCCGGCTTCGGCGGCTGCGACTATCCCAGCCGCACGACGGTGACCTCCGGGAAGACCCGTTCCTTCCCCAACGACGGGGTCGAGGCCGAGTTCTTCTGCGGCGGGCTCACCGTCACCGGGGGCGGGACGGCGATTCTCGCGCCCGGCGTCTATGTGATCCGCGGCGGGGCGCTGAGCGTCACCGGCGGCGGGACGCTGAAGGCGCTGGGTCCCGTGACCTTCGTGTTCACGGACGGCGGGACGCTCGACCTCACCGGCGGGGCCAACGTCGACCTGACGGCGCCCGGAGCCGGGACCTACGCCGGCCTCGTCTTCTTCCAGCACGCCTCGGAGGGCGGCGGACGGAAGATCGACTTCACCGGCGGCGCCAGCACCCGCCTGCGCGGCGCTATCTATTTCCCGGGCGAGCACATGACGTTCACCGGCGGCTCGTCGACCGGCAGCGGCGCCTGCCTGCAGGTGATCGCCCGGACGGTGAAGTTCACGGGCGGCTCCACCCTGGGCCTCGACTGCGCGGGCGTGGGCGTGCGCCCCATTGGAGGTTCGGCGGCCGCGCTGATCGAGTAGCAGCCAGGCCGGAAAGCCTCACATTTGGCTGCGCCGTGTACTGGCGCACCATCAATGAATAACATTTGATGATTTAGATACAGCTAAGCCATTAGATTGGCGCCAGAATGTCGCACTACGACTTTCGTTCATAACTCGTCTACTGAAGATATACCTGCGCCACACGCTAGGGATGAACACTATGTCGCACTCTGCAACCATTGCGACTGGTTAACGCCCTATTTATCTGCGTGTCCATCGGGCGGCGACGCGAAGTTCTCGTGTCCTGTCCCGACGAAAGTCGAGAGAAGGACACACCTCCAATGAACAAGCTGATCAAGAAGCTCGCCGGCGACCGCAGCGGCGCGACCGCCATCGAATACGGCCTCATCGCGGCCTTCATCGCCGTGGCCCTGGCCGCCGCCCTGCCGAACGTCCGCACCAGCCTGACCGAAACCTTCGGCACCATCCAGGGCGGTCTCGACACCGCTCAGGCCGACTAACCGAAGCCGACCTCGGCGGACCGGACGGGATCCGCCGGACCTGACAGCCGAGGGCGAACGATGACCTACGCACCCCACGCGGCGCTCGCGTTCGCCCTCGTCCTCTTCGCCGCCGGCCTCGTCTGGGCCGCGGCCAGCGACTTCTTCCGCTACCTGATCCCCAACCGCGTCTGCGCCCTCATCGCCGGCGCATACCTTCTGGCCTTCCCCGCCCTGGCGCTTTCCGCCTGGGTGGGCGGCCTGGGCGTGGGGATCGCCGCCCTGGCGCTCGGGACGATCCTGTTCGCCCGAGGCTGGGTGGGCGGCGGCGACGTGAAGCTCGCCGCGGCCCTGTCGCTCTGGGCGGGACCTGCGCTGCTGTCCGGCTTCGCCTTCGTCACCTCGCTCGCGGGCGCGGCCCTGGCGGCGACGATGCTGAGCCCCCTGCGCCGCCTGATGCCGCGGCCCGCCGGCGGGGCTCTCGCCGAGGGCCTGCGCCAACCGATGCCGTTCGGCGTGCCGCTGGCCGCCGGCGGCGGCTGGGTGCTGACCCAGCATCTCGCCAGCCTCTTCTAGGGAGCCGCTCCGATGGTTGTCTCGCGCCGCATGATGTACCTCGGCGCCGCGGCCCTGCTGTCCAGCGGCGCCGTCTTCCTCACCCAGCAGTGGCTGCAGGGCCAGCTCAGCCAGGCGACCGCCTCCGCGCGCGCCGGCGCCGCCCCCGCGGCGGCCGAGGCCCAGGTGCTGGTGGCCGCCCAGGCGCTGCCTCCCGGCACGATCCTCAAGCCCTCGCACGTGCGCTGGCAGGCCTGGCCCGCCGATGCGCCCACCGCCGGCTATCTCACCAGCGCCGCCAGCGGACCGGCCCAGATCGCCGGCGCGGTCGTGCGCGGCGAACTGCAGCCGGGCCAGCCCCTCACCACCACCGGCGTCGTCCAGCCCGGCGACCGCAGCTTCCTGGCCGCGGTGCTGAAGCCCGGCCACCGGGCGGTGACCGTCAACGTCTCGGCGGCCAGCGGCGTCGCCGGCTTCATCTTCCCGGGCGACCGGGTGGACCTCGTCCTGAGCCGCCGGATCGGCGACGACCGCCATGTCAGCGAGACCGTGCTCACCGATGTGCGGGTGGTCGGCATCGACCAGCGGGTCGCCAACGAGAAGCAGGAGGTCGTGGTCCCGCAGACCGCCACGCTGGAGGTCACCCCCAAGCAGGCCGAGATCGTCGCGCTGATGCCCGAGCTCGGCAAGCTGTCGCTGAGCCTGCGCAGCCTGGCGACGGACGGCGGCGAGGGCGTCCCGCGCCACGCGGTCAGCCGCACCTGGGACTCCGAGGCCACCGGCCTCGCGGCCCCCCGTCCCGCCGCCCCGACGAACGCCCGCCCGGTCCGCCGCCCCGCCGCGTCGGTCGTGGTCGTCCGCGGAAACACCATCAGCACCGTCGGAGGCGCCGAATGAAACGCTTCGCCGCGATCGCCGCCGCCCTCTCCGTCGGCGCCGGAACGCTCGCCCCACAGTCCGCCCTGGCCGCGGCCGCCGTCGTCGCCGGCCCGTCCTCCGAGCTGGCCGTAGAGGCCGGCAAGGGCCGGCTGATCCGGCTGGACCGCCCGGCGGCCACCGTCTTCATCGCCGACCCGAAGATCGCCGACGTCCAGGTGAAGTCGCCGACGCTCGTCTACGTGCTGGGCAAGGCGCCCGGCGCCACCAGCCTGTTCGCCCTGGACGCGGGCGAGCGGATGATCGCCGACCTGGCCGTCAACGTCGGGATCGACACCGCGCGTCTCGACCAGGCGCTCAAGCGCCACGCGCCGAACAGCCAGATTCAGGTCGAGAGCGTCGATGGGGCGCTGATCCTGTCGGGCAAGGCCGGCTCGGCGGCCGAGGGCGCGGACATCCTGCGCATCGCCGCCGAGTTCGTGCCGGGCGAGGGCGAGGCCCGGGCCGGGCGCCTGATCAACCGCATCGTCGTGGAGCAGCCGAACCAGATCAACCTGCACGTCCGGGTGGCCGAGGTCTCCAAGCAGGCGCGCGAGGTGCTGGGCGTGAACTGGGACGCCATGGGCCTGCTGGGCGAGGGCATGGTGGGGTTGGCCACCGGCCGGCAGATCTTCACCAATCCGGCGAGCCGGGAGACCTTCTCGCGGCTGAACGGGACCGACACCATCGTCGGCAGCTACCAGGACGGCGACCTCGACCTGAACGTCCTCGTCGACGCCCTGAAGCAGAAGGGCCTCGTTAAGGTGCTGGCCGAGCCGAACCTGACGGCGGTCTCGGGCGAGCCCGCCAGCTTCCTGGCCGGCGGCGAGTACCCGATCCCCGTGCCGCAGCGGGGCGAGGACCTGATCACCATCGACTACAAGCAGTTCGGGGTCAGCCTGTCGTTCGTGGCGACGGTGCTGGACGGCGGCCGGATCAGCCTGAACGTCCGCCCCGAGGTGAGCCAGCTCTCGGAAGCCGGCGCGATCACGGTCCAGGGGCTCACCGTCCCGGCGCTGACCACCCGCCGGGCCGAGACCACCGTCGAGCTCGGCAGCGGCCAGAGCTTCGCCATCGCCGGCCTCCTGCAGAACACCTCCAACGAGACGCTGCGCAAGCTCCCGGGCCTGGGCGACATCCCGGTGCTGGGCAATCTGTTCCGCTCGAAGGAGTTCCAGAAGAACGAGTCCGAGCTCGTCATCATCGTCACGCCCTACCTGGTGAAGCCGGCGAGCCGGACGCTGGCGACGCCCGCCGACCTGACCACGGGGGCCAACGCCCGGAACCGCGCGGCCATGGCGGCCGACCCCGCCGACCTGGAGCGCGGCGTGGAGCCCGGCGCGCCCACGGGCGACGCCGCGGTGGAGGCCGCCCAACGTCATGGCGCCGGCAAGACCAAGCCGCTCGCCGTCCAGACCATGGGAGGGCTGTAAGATGGCCCTGCCCCGCATCCTCCCCGAAGGCGAGCGCGGACCCGACCGGCGGGCCGAGCCGCTGGCCGTGATCGCCGACCCGGTCACCCGCGAGACCGTCCGGGCCGTGGCCGCCCAGCTCGGCTGGCCGCAGAACCGGATCCGCGAGGGCGGCCTTTCCGCCGCCTGCGCCCTGCTCCAGACCCAAGCCCAGGCCGCTCCCGGCGTGCTGCTGGTCGACGTCAGCGACGCGGCCGACGTGCTCGCCGGCATGGACGCCCTGGCCGAGGTCTGCGAACCGCACACTTCCGTCGTGGCGGTCGGCACGGCCAACGACGTGGACCTCTACCGCGCCCTCATCGGGCTCGGGATCAGCGACTATCTCGTCAAGCCGGTCTCGCCGGTCGCCCTGGCCGAGGCCCTGCGCAAGGCCGAGCGGGCGGGCCGCGCGCCGGTCACGGCGGCTCCGCAACAGGCCTGCCGCACGGTGGCGCTCGTCGGGGCGCGCGGCGGGGTGGGCGCGACCAGCCTGGCGGTCGCCCTGGGCTGGAGCCTGGCGCACGAGCACGAGCGCCGGACGGTGCTGATCGACCTCGACCTTCAGTTCGGCGCCGCCGCCCTCAGCCTCGATCTGGAGCCCGGCCGCGGCCTGCGCGAGCTGCTGGCCCATCCCGACCGCATCGACAGCCTGCTGATCGGCTCGGCCGCCAGCCAGGAGAGCCCGCGCCTGCGCGTGCTGGCCGCCGAGGAGCCGCTGGACGCCGAACCCGCCTTGAGCGGCGCGGGGCTCGAGGCCCTGCTGTCCGCCGTGACCGAAGGCTCTGACGCGGTGATCCTGGACGCGCCCAGGCGTCTCGACGCGCCCGCCCGCGCCGCGCTCGCGGCCGCCGACGTGGCGATCGTCGTCACCGACCTCAGCCTGGCCGGCCTGCGGGATTCCCAACGCCTGCTCGCGCTGCTGGGCGGGATGCGGGCCGAGGGCGAGATCCTGGTCGTCGCCAACCGCGTGGGCGGCGTGGCCGGCGAGGTTCCCCAGGCCGAGTTCGAGCGCGGCCTCGGCCGCAAGCTGGACCTCGTACTCCCGTTCGACGCCAAGGCGGCCGAGGCCGCCGCGGCGCAGGCCAGGGCGCTGCCGGCCGTCGCGGGCCAGAGCGCCCTCGGCGCCGGCCTGCGCGCGCTGACGCGGCGCGTCGCCGGGGTGGACGAGGCGCCTGCCGCCGGGCGCGCCGCCTGGTTCAAGCGCGTGCTGGGGAGATAGCCGATGTTCGGTCGCCGGGGGATCGGTCCCGAACCGCCGGCCGGCGCAGCCACGCGCCCGCCGCCGAAGCTCACGGTCGTTTGCAGCGAGCCGGCCGCCCCGGCCCTGGCGCCCGACGCGCCGCCGCCGACGCCCGTCCCGGTCGACGACAAGGTCCAGGAGGCGGCCCGCGCGGTCCAGCCGCTGGTCCTGCAGCGCATCGACAGCGAGGCGGCGAGCCGCCTGGAACGTCCCGAGCTGGGGCGCGAGCTCTCCGGCGTCGTCGCCGAACTGGCGGCCGAGCTGAAGCTGCAGCTCAATCAGCGCGAGCAGGGCCAGCTCGTCGACCTGCTGCTGAACGACATGCTGGGCCTGGGCCCCCTCGAGCCGCTGCTGGCCGACGAGGCGGTCACCGACATCATGGTCAACGGCCCGAGGCAGATCTACGTCGAGCGGAAGGGCAAGCTGACGCTTACCGGCGCCCGCTTCCGCGACAACGCCCACGTCATGGCCGTGGCCGGACGCATCGTCAGCCAGGTGGGCCGGCGCGTCGACGAGTCCTCGCCGCTGGTGGACGCGCGCCTGGCCGACGGCAGCCGGGTGAACATCATCATCCCGCCGCTGGCCATCGACGGGCCCTCGATCTCGATCCGGAAGTTCTCCAAGCGGCGGATCGACCTCGACCTGATGGCCCGCCAGGGCAACCTCTCGCCCGAGATGGCGACGGTGCTGAAGATCGCCTCCCGCTCTAGGCTCAACATCCTGATCTCGGGCGGCACCGGCTCGGGCAAGACCACCCTGCTGAACGCGCTCTCGCAGATGATCGCCGCCGACGAGCGGGTGGTGACGATCGAGGACGCCGCCGAGCTGCAGCTCCAGCAGCCGCACGTCGTGCGCCTGGAGACCCGGCCGGCCAACCTGGAGGGCCGAGGCGAAATCACCATGCGCGAGCTGGTGAAGAACGCGCTGCGCATGCGGCCCGACCGCATCATCCTCGGCGAGATCCGGGGCGGCGAGGCGCTGGACATGCTGCAGGCCATGAACACCGGCCACGACGGCTCGCTCGGCACCATCCACGCCAACCGCCCGCGCGAAGCGCTGACCCGGCTGGAGAACATGGTCGGCATGTCGGGCGTCGCCCTGCCCGCCCAGGCCGTGCGCACCCAGATCGCGGCGGCCGTTCACCTGATCGTGCAGATCAGCCGGATGCGCGACGGCGTGCGCCGGGTGACCAGCATCACCGAGGTCGTCGGCATGGAAGGCGAGGTCATCACCACCCAGGAGCTGTTCGCCTACCGCTTCGAGGGCGAGGGCGCCGACGGCATGCTGAAGGGCCGCTTCGAGTCCGCGGGCCTTCGGCCGCACTTCGCGAGCCGGGCCGAGTACTTCGGCCTCGACCGGCTGCTGCTGGAGGCGGTGGGGTGAGCCTGCCCCTCCTGATGATCCTGGCCGGCGGCGCCATGCTGCTGGCCGCGCTCGCCGGCGGCGGAGGGACGGGCAAGCGCCGGCTGGCCCGTCGGGCCAGGGCGCTGACCGAGGCGCGCAGCGCGCCGGCGGTCCAGGCGGCCAGGCTTTCCCTGCGGCGGCCCGGCGCCTCGCGGCTGGACGCGCTCGCCCAGCGCATCCTGCCCCGACCCGCGGTCCTGCGGGCGCGGCTCGCCGCCACCGGCCTGCCGATCACCCTCGGCCATTACGCTGTGGCCAGCCTCGCGGTGGGCGTGGTCTTCGGGGCCCTGGCGCTCGCCGCGGGCGCGCCGCCGATCCTGGCGCTGCTGGCCGCCGCAGCCGACGGCCTGCTGCTGCCGCACCTGGGCGTGGGAATCCTGATGGGCCGGCGGCGTGGGCGCTTCCTGAAGACCTTCGCCGAGGCCATCGCCCTGATCGTCCGGGGCCTGCGCGCCGGCCTGCCAGTGACCGAGACCGTCGGCGTCGTCGGCCGCGAGATCGAGGGGCCGGTCGGCGAGGAGTTCCGCCGCGTGGCCGACGAGGTGCGCCTGGGCGCGCCGATCGAGGGGGCCATGGGCGAGGCGGCCCGCCGCATCGGCCTGCCCGAGTTCGACTTCCTGGCCATCTGCCTGGCGGTCCAGCGCGAGACCGGCGGCAACCTCGCCGAGTCCCTCGAGAACCTCGAGCACATCCTCCGCCGCCGCCAGCAGATGCGGCTGAAGATCAAGGCCATGTCGTCCGAGGCGACCGCCAGCGCCCTGATCATCGGCGTCCTGCCGTTCGCCATGGCCGTGCTGATGAGCATCGCCAGCCCCGACTACATGCGGGTTCTGTTCACCGAACCGCTGGGCCGGCTGATGATCGCCGCCGGCCTCGCCAGCCTCGCCGTCGGCGGCCTGATCATGCGCAAGATGGTGAGGTTCGAGATATGAGCCCGCAGGACCTGATGCCCGGCGGGACCGCCGCGCCGGCCGTGGCGCTCGCCGTGGGCGTGGCCAACTTCCTCGCCATCCTGGCGGTGCTGCGGGCGCTCTCCCCCAAGGACCTGGTGCGCGAGCGGGCCCGCAGCCACGCCCGGCGGCGCAACGAGCTGCGCGCAGCCCTCCTGCAGCCGCGGCGCGGCGCTCGCCCGCGCTCGGTGGGTCTGGCGCGGCGGCTGGTGGAACTGCTGAAGCTGAACCGCGACGGCCGGGCGGGCGGCGCGGCCGCCCTGCTCGTCCAGGCCGGCTGGCGCTCGCCCGATGCGATGCACGTGTTCCTGGCGCTGAAGGTGCTGGCACCCCTGGCGCTGGCGGCGGCGGCCTGGCTGCTGGCTCCGGGCGTGCTGCACGACGACGACCCGCTGCGCCGCCTCGCCGCCACGCTGGGCGGCGCGGTGGCCGGGCTCTACCTGCCCCGGCTGATGCTGAAGAACGCCATCCAGAAGCGCAGCCTGAAGATCCAGCGGGCCTTGCCCGACGCCCTGGACCTGTTCGTGATCTGCGCCGAGGCAGGCCTCAGCCTGGACGCCGCCCTCGCCCGCGTCTCGCGCGAGATCGGCCCCGCCGCGCCCGAGCTGGCGGACGAGCTGGGCCTGACGGCGGTGGAGCTCGGCTTCCTGCCGGACCGGCGCGAGGCGCTGCTGAACCTGACCCGCCGGGTCGCCGCGCCTCAGGTGCGGGGTCTGGTGAACACCCTGGTGCAGACCGAGAAGTACGGCACGCCGCTGGCCCAGGCTCTCCGCGTGCTGGCGGCCGAATTCCGCGACACCCGCATGATGAAGGCCGAGGAGAAGGCCGCGCGGCTGCCGGCCACGCTCACCGTGCCGATGATCGCCTTCATCCTGCCGCCGCTGTTCGTGGTGCTGATCGGCCCCGCGATCGTGCAGGTGCTGACCACCTCGTTCCGCTGAGCCGGCTTCAGGCCGCGGCGGCCTCGCCCCCCGTCTCGCCTTGCAGGGCGGGGATCAGAGCGTCCACGGCGGCCAGCTCCCTGGCCAGTTCCTCGCGGCGGACCAGCAGCTTGCGCAGGGCCGTCTGCGAGCCGGCGCCGGCTCGCTGCTCGGCCTCCAGCACCTGGCGGATGTCGCGCAGCGACAGGCTCACCGAGCGCAGGCGGCTGATCCAGGCCAGCTTCTGGCGGGTCCAGCCGTCGTAGTAGCGGTGGTTGAGCCGGTCCCGACGGGCCTCGATCAGGCCCTTTTCCTCGTAGAACCGCAGCGCCCGGGGCGTCATGCCGAAGAGGCGGCAGGCGTCCGCGAACCCGAGCCTGGGCAGGTGATGCAGCGTCTCGCCGCGCCGTCCGAGCATGTCGATCCTCGCCGAACTCAATGATCGCGCTGAGCGGCGCCGCGCTGAATTTTGCAAAACTGCACGTCACCCTCAGGCAGGGAGAAAGCGCCCTTTCCCTCTGGATTTCAAACGAGAACGTGCGAAGGTTTCGCCCCTCGCCCGACCACTTCTGTGAATTTGTGAAATGTCTGCCAAGCTGTTCGTTGGCCCGCAGGTGCGCAGCCTCCGCCAGGAGCAGGGGCTGAAGCTGCAGGCCTGCGCCGCGCGGCTGGGCATCTCGGTCAGCTACCTGTCCCAGATCGAGGCCAACCAGCGGCCGGTCACCTCGCGGGTGCTGGCGTCCATCGCCGAGGTGTTCGGCGTCGCGCCCGAGGTGTTCGAGGCCCGCGAGGACGAGCGGCTGATCGCCGACCTTCGCGAAGCCGTGGCGGAATCGGCCCATCCTGGCGCGCCGGTCGGCCTGTCCGAGATCCGCCGCGTGGCCCTGCAGGCCCCCGCCTTTGCGCGCCGGTTCCTCGACCTGCACCGGGCCAACCAGCGCCTGACCGAGCGGCTGAACCTGACCGAGGAGGCGGTCGCACTGGACGAGGCCACCGCCGCCAGTTCGCTGCTGCCCTACGAGGAGGTGCGCGAGTTCTTCCACGATCTCGACAACTACGTCGACCGGCTGGATCGCGCGGCCGAGGACCTGGCCGAGGCCATCGGCCTGGCCGACGGCGAGCCGCCGGACGAGCGGATCGTCGGCTGGCTGAAGGCCCGGCAGGGCGTGACGGTGGTGCGCGGCGCGCCCGGCGAGGTGATGCGGCGGTACGATCCCGAGACCCGCACGCTCTGGGTCAATCCGCGCCAACCGCCCGAGACCCAGACCTTCCAGCTGGCCTACCACCTCGCCGCCGCCGAACTCTCGGCGGTGATCGAGGCCGAGCTTGCCCGGGCCCGCTTCCGCACGGCCGAGGCGGTGGACGTGTGCCGGGTCGGCCTCGGCAACTACGCCGCCGGCGCCCTCCTGATGCCCTACCGGCGCTTCCACGCCGCCGCGCGCGCGCTGCGCCACGACGTAGAGGCCCTGGGCCTGGCCTTCCACACCAGCCTCGAGCAGGTCTGCCACCGGCTGTCGAACCTGCAGCGGCCGGGCCTGCGGGGCGTGCCGATCTTCTTCGTGCGGATGGATTACGCCGGCAACATCACCAAGCGCCACTCGGCGACCCGGCTGCGCTTCGCCCGCTTCGGCGGGGCCTGTCCGCTATGGAACGTCCACCAGGCCGTGGGCGCGCCGGACCGCTTCCTGGTGCAGGTGGCCGAGATGCCGGACGGCGCGCGCTACCTCTCGGTCGCCCGCAGCGTGGCCAAGCCGTCGGGCAGCTACCTGGAGCCCGACCGGCACTTCGTCCTGGGCTTCGGCTGCGAGATCGCCCACGCCGACCAACTCGTCTATTCCGCCGGCGTGGACCTGGCCGGCCCGGCGGCCCGGATCGGCGTGAGCTGCCGGATCTGCGAGCGCAACGACTGCCCGCAGCGGGCCTTCCCGCCCGTCGACCGGCCCTTGCGCGTGCCGCCGCACGAGCGGCGCACGGTGCCCTTCCGCCTGGACTAGCCGCTCCCGCCGCCCCTGTTGCCTGCCGCCTCGTCAAGCGCGCGTAATCGCCGGAACGACCGACGAAGGGAGGCGACGATGGCGGCGAAGGCTTACGAGACCCTGCTCTGGGAAACCGACGGCCCGGTGCTGACGATCACCCTGAACCGGCCCGACAAGCTGAACGCCTACACCGGCCAGATGGGCGCCGAACTGGCCGACGCCTTCCGCCGCGCCGACGAGGACGACGGCGTCCGGGTCGTGATCGTGACCGGCGCCGGCCGCGGCTTCTGCGCCGGCGCGGACATCTCGTCGGGCGCCGGCGCCTTTGACACGAGCACCGCAGGGTCGGTGGCCTTCTCCGCCCCCGGCAAGCCGCGCGAGGAGGGCGGCGGGTTCGTGGGGGCCATCTTCGCCTGCCGCAAGCCGTCGATCGCGGCGGTGAACGGCGCCGCCGTCGGCGTCGGCGCGACCCTGACGCTGCCGATGGACATCCGCATCGCCGCCACGGGCGCCCGTTTCGGCTTCGTGTTCGCCCGGCGCGGCCTGGTGCCCGAGGCGGGCAGCGCCTGGTTCCTGCCCAGGCTGGTCGGCCTGCCGCAGTCGCTGCGCTGGTGCCTGTCGGGCCGGCTTATTCCCGCCGAGGAGGCGCTGGCCGGCGGCCTCGTCAGCGAGGTGGTCGAACCCGAGGCGCTGCTGGCCAGGGCCCGCGAGATCGCGCTGGAGATCGCCGAGCACACCGCCCCGGTGTCGGTCGCCCTGACCCGCCAGATGCTGTGGAAGTACGCCGCCGCCCCTGATCCCTGGGAGCTGCTGAAGCTGGACGGGCCGCTGTCGATGGAGTTGGGCGCCGGGCCCGACGTCAAGGAAGGCGTCGCCGCCTTCCTGGAGAAGCGCCAGCCGGTCTTCCCCGGCAAGGTGTCGAAGGACATCCCGGCGCGGGCGGCGGAGCTGGTCCCTGCCGCCGCGCGCCGGAACGCCGCCTCCTAGAACGACTGGCCGAACCGCACGCCGATGATCCGTGGCCGGATCGGCGTCACCCAGACGCGGGAGCAGACCACGCAGGCGACCGCGCGGTCGAGCTGGCCGTTCTCGTCGAACAGGTTCTTGGCGAAGGCCTCCACGCGCCACGAGCCGTTGGTGAGGCCCGCGGTCATGTCGAAGGTGGTGTACTCGGGCATCTTGCCGACGATGGCCCGGTCGGCGCTCCGCAGCTCGGAATAGGCCGAGCCCGAATAGACGACCGAACCCTGGACGTGGGCGTCGTAGCCCCCCATCGCCCACTCGTAGCGGACGTTCAGGTTGCCCTTGAACTTCGGCGTCACCGGCAGGGACTGGCCCTTGGGCGCCAGGATGGGCCCCGCGGGATCGGCCCGGTAGTCCTGGGCCAGCTCGGCGTCGATCAGGCTGGCTGCGCCGTTGACCGTCAGCCCTTCGGCCAGCACCCACGAGACGTCGGTCTCGATCCCCTTCATCTTGGCCTTGCCGCCGTTGGCGATGATGGTCAGGCCGTTCTGCCCCAGGAACGAGAACTGGTAGTCGTTCCACTTCTCCTTGAAGATCGCGCCGTTCCACCGCAGCCGGTTGTCGAGCCAGGTGGTCTTCCAGCCGAACTCCAGGTTCTTCAGGTAGTCGGGCTCGTAGGGATCGCCGCCGCGCCGGTTGACCCCGCCGGGACGATAGCCGGTGGAATAGGTCAGATAGACCATCCGGTTGTCGTCGAAGTCGTAGGTCGCGTTCAGGCGGTAGGTGTCGCCCTTGTCCTCGGTGAGCTGCAGCAGGTTGGTGCAGGGGCTGCCCTCGACGATCTCGGGGCCGAAGCAGGCCGCCTCGCCGGTGCGTGAGCTGTAGCCCGAGCCGTAGCCGAAGAAGCCCTCCAGCCCGTTGCGCGCCTTGAAGAAGCGGATGCCGCCGTTGATCGTCAGCTTGTCCGTCACGTCGATGCCGAGGTCCGCGAACGCGGCCAGATCGCGATCGACGCGCAGCTGCTTCGTCAGCCAGATGGTGTCGGGCCAGCCGGTCACCTCGACGCCCGAGGCCAGGTTGTCGATCTTGTAGCGCTGCTGAATGTTGTGGGTCTGCTTCTGGTAGAAGAGGCCCATGGTCACCCGCAGGCGCTCGTCCGCCGGCGTGCTCACCCGGAACTCGTGGGACTGCTTGGTGAAGTAGTCCTTGCCCTGGATGTACTGGCTGATGTCGTTCGGATTGCCGGTGTCGTCCGTCCAGTAGGCGCCGTACCCGTAGAGGGTGTCATAGAAGTAGGCGTAGTCCGAATAGTCGGACTCGCTGTCGATCCAGCGCCGCATGTAGGCCCCGGCGTAGACGAGATCGAGGTTGGAGGCCGTCCCCTCGATGGTCATGGCCGCCTGGAACCACTTGTCGTCCGAGCGGTCGGGCCGGAAGCGGGCGGTGTCGAGCCGGCCGCGGCCGGGATCGTAGAAGAACGCGCCGTCGGCCTCGGTCCGCTGTCCCTGGATGGCCGGCGTGATCGACCAGTTCTCGTCCAGGTCGATGCGCAGCGCCGCACGGGCGCCGTAGGTGTCGACCTCGTTGAAGTCGTCGTCGGCGAGGTCGGCGTTGTCGATGGTCACCGGCCCCGTCGGATAGGTGAGGGTCGCCGCCTCGTTGTCGATGTAGCCGGCGTCGTGGATCGCCCAGCCGACCAGGCGGACGGCGGCCTGATCGCCCAGCGGCTGGTTCACGAAGCCTTCGGCGCCATAGCCGATACCGCCGTGGCTGACGCTGTTGACCTCGAGGTCGTAGCCGGCCGCGAAGCCCGCGGGCGAGGGCTTGTTGGTGATGATCCGGATCGTGCCCGCCTGAGAGCTCGCGCCGTAGAGCGTGCCCTGCGGGCCGGCCAGAACCTCGACCCGCTCGATGTCGTAGACGTGGATGTCCAGCGGCCCGGTGATAGTCGTCACCGGCTGCTCGTCCAGATAGACCGCCACGCTGGGCAGCGGCCCGGAGTGGTTGCTGTTCTCGCCCGAGGCGACGCCGCGCATGTAGATGGTCGTGAAGCCGGGCGCGCCCGACTGGATGGTCACGTTCGGCAGGAATTTCACGTAATCCGCCATGTCCGAGACCTGCAGCTGGTCCAGCCGCTCGGTCCCCAGCGCCTGCACGCTGATCGGCACGTCCTGCAGGTTCTCGCTGCGCTTCTGGGCGGTGATCACCACCTCTTCCAGCGTCGGGCCGCCGGTCTGCGCGGCGGCAGGCGCCGCGACGGCCGTCAGCATGGTCGTCGCGAGCAGGCCCATCGACCAGCGCGACACGTTTCGTCCACTCACCTTCATCCAAGCCCCCTCGTTCGGCAGGTGGCGGCGTCAGTACTCAGGCGCCTCCGGGTACGCGTTCAACACAGGTCCCAGCGCGGCCTTCAGCGGGCCGAGCCAGATATCGTAGTTACGCCAGTGGTCGGCGGCGTCGGTAAAGATCGGCTTACGGACCTGTTCCGAGCTCGCCGTCCGCACCGCCCGCTCGTTCTCGTAGAACCGCAGGCAGGCCTCCTCGAAGGGAAGACCGCAGTAGTCGAGCAGCCGGCGCGTTTCCGCCTCGGGATCGGTCACCATCTGCTCGTAGATCACGCGATGGACCCGGCCGGGCAGCACGACGTCGAAGTGGGCCATCAGCTCCACGTAGTCGGCGTAGTAGCGGCCGATGTCCGTCAGGTCGTAGGTGAAGCCCTGGCCGCGGGCGAAGTGCTGCTTGAAGCCCGAGAACCCGCAACCCAGCGGGTGGCGGCGGGCGTCCACGATCTTCGCGTTCGGCAGGGCCAGGCAGATCAGCCCCAGGTGCGCCCAGTTGTTGGGCATCTTGTCGATGAAGAACGGCCGCCCCAGCTTCCGGTGCACCTTAGCCCGCGCCAGGTACTCCTCGCCGAGCGCCTTCAGATCGGCGGGCGACAGCTCGGCCAGCACGTCGGGATAGCGGCCGGCCGAGGACCGCTTCGCCAGCCCGCCCAGCCGCTTGGCCATGGCGATGATGTCGGGCAGCTCCTGGGTGCCCTCCACCTGGCTGTGGCTGGAGAGGATCTGCTCGACCAGCGTCGAGCCCGAGCGCGGCAGGCCCACGATGAAGATCGGATCCGGCGCGGGACAGCCCTGCCCTGCCCGTTCGGCGAAGAACGCCGGCGTGAACAGCGCCTTCGAGCGCTTCACGTGCAGGCTGGTCTCGTCGGCCTCGTAGCCGAGGTCGCGGCGGCGCAGGGCGTTGCCCTGTTCGTAATGGCGGAAGGACGCCTCCCAGCGGCCCTCGTCCTCCAGGGCCTTGCCGAGCGCGAAGTGCAGGTGGAAGCGGTCCTCGTCTCCGATGTCGGTCCGGGCGAGCTCAGCCTCCATGGCGGCGATGTCCTCCCTCGAGAACGTCACCGTCTTCAGGTTCGCCAGGCTCCACCACGCCTCGCCCAGCTGCGGCGCCAGCGCCAGGCTCCTGCGGTAGGCCTCGATCGCGTCGGCCTGCCGGCCGACCGTCTTCAGCGCGTGGCCGTAGCTCATCCAGGTCTTGGGATGGCGCGCGTGGGTGCGCAGCACCCTGGCGTAGAGCTCGATCGCCCCCTCGTACTCGCCGATCCGGCCGAGGGCCGCGGCCTTGAGGTTCAGGTAGGCGGGATTGTCCGCCTCGCCCGCCAGGAGCAGGTCCAGCTGTCCGATCGCCTCGACGGGCTTGTTGTTGCGGTAGAGCACCGTCGCATAATTGTGCCGGGCGGCGGTGAAGCCGGGCGCCAGCTCGACGCAGCGCGCCAGCAGCTTCTCGGCGTCGTCGTAGCGGCCGAGGCGCATGCCGGTCTCGGCCAGCATCCGGATGGCGGCCACGTCGGTCGGCCGGGCCTTCAGCACGCCGCGCAGGATCTGTTCGGCCGCGGCCAGCCGGTTCTCGGAAAGGGCGTTCGCCGCGGCGACCAGCTCGGGATCGTTCACCGAGGCCTTGACCGAGCGGAGATAGGCCGCCTCCGCGCCCGCAACGTCGCCCTGCCGGCGAAGCGCCGCCCCCAGCAGGCGCAGCGCCTGCGGATGCTCGGGGGCCGCCTTGAGGATCTCCCGCGCCTGTTCCTCGGCCAGGCGCGCGTCCTGGGCGAGCAGGCGCGCGGCGTGCGCAAGGGCGACCTCGAGCGTCCCAACAGGAGCCGTCCCAACCGGGTCTGCGGTCGCGCTGCCCAAGCCCCCTCCATCGAACAGTGTTCGGATGAAGCGGCTGATGCGCTGACACTGTCAATCTATGGCCGGGCGCCCGGCTCGCCCCAGAAGCCCACCTGTGGCGGAAGAACCACGCCGCGCTCGAAGCGGCAGCCGCCCGGGCGGTCCTCGGCCAGCCACCACGGCCCGTCCAGATCGACGAAGTCGGCGTCGGCCGCCAGCAGCAGGGCCGGCGCGATGGCGAGGGAGCTGGCCACCATGCATCCGACCATCACCTTCAGGCCCATCCCCCTGGCCTGCTGCATCATCGCCGACGCCTCGGTAAGGCCGCCGGCCTTGTCGAGCTTGATGTTGACGGCCCGGTAGCGTTCGGCCGCGGCGGGCAGGTCGGCGCAGGTGTGCACGCTCTCGTCGGCGCAGATCGGGACCGGATAGTCCAGGCCGGCGAGCGCGGCGTCCTCGGCCGCCGGCAGCGGCTGCTCGACAAGCACCACGCGATGGCGGGCGATCGGCTCGGCCATCGCCTCCAGCAGCGGCCGGCTCCAGCCTTCGTTCGGATCGACGATCAGGTCGGCGCCCGGCGCCGCCTCGGACACGGCGGCGAGGCGCTCGGCGGAGCCCTGCGCCCCCAGCTTGACCTTCAGGAGCGGCGCATCGGCCGCGGCCCGGGCCGCCGCGGCCATGTCCTCGGGAGAGTCCAGGCTGATGGTCACCGCCGAGGCGACGGGCTTCGGCGCCGGCCGGCCCAGCCATTCGGCGACCGGACGGCCCTCCAGCCGCGCCCGGAGGTCCCAGGCGGCGCAGTCGACCGCATTTCGGGCCGCCCCCGGTGGCAGGGTGGCCAGCAGGTCTTCCGGACTGCGCCCCCAGAGCTGGGCCATCACCGAGGCGACGGTCTCGCCGTAGCGGGCGTAGGGGACGCACTCGCCCAGGCCGACCTGACCGTCCTGATGGAGCTCGACCACCACGACCTCGGCATGGGTCTTCACCCCGCGCGAGATGCGGAAAGGCGCGCGCAGGCGCAGGCGTTCGGGCCGGAGGCGGAGGTCGGGACCCATCAGGCCCCTCTTCTCCTGCATTGCAGGGCGGGCGTCGACAGGCCTCATGCGAGGCGGAAGAAGACGACGAGGACCACGGCCCCCAGCACGGCGAGCAGCGCGGCGGCGGCCCGCCGCAGGGCGCGCCTCGTCACCCCGGGCCGTCCCGGCGGCCGCCGAGGGCCGTCCCCTCAGGGTCCGAGAAGATGGGGGCGTTGTCGTCCTGCGGCCCGGCGAACGGCCGCGCCAGGTCCTCGGCGGCGTCATTGACGCTGGGCGGATGCGGCTCGGCCGCAGGCTCGGGCGCCGCCTCTTCCAGGCCCAGCGCCTTGCGGGCGGCCTCGCCCTCGCGCCCGAACAGGCTGCGCAGGCGCACGTCGAGCTGCGGGAACGGGACCTCGACGCCGGCGCCTTCGAGCGCCTCGGCGATGGCCCAGGTGTAGGCGGCATGCACCGATCCCGGCCGTTTCACCGCCTCGAGGCTTGGCCAGACGACCAGCTCGAAGTTCAGTCCGGACTCGCCGAACCCCACCAGCCAGACCTGGCTCTTCTGCGTCTCGGTTTCCGGAAGGGTGAAGGGCACCGTCCGGGCGGCGCTCAGCACCACGTCGCGCACCGTCTCGCGATCGCAGCCGTAGCCGACCTGGAAGGGAATGTGGATACGCCGGGTTCCCCCGTGCAGGGTCCAGTTGACCACCGGCCCCTCGATGAACTTCGAATTGGGGATGACGAGGTCGATGTTGTCGTTGGTGCGGATGCGCACCGCCCGCGGCCCGACCTCCTGGACCACGCCGCGCTTGCCGTCCTCCAGTTCGACGAAGTCCCCGACGCTCAGCGCGCGGTCGAAGATCAGCACCAGGCCCGAGACGAACTCCTTCACCACGCCCTGCAGGCCCAGGCCGACGCCGACGCCCACGGCGCCGGCGAACACGGCGAGCGAGGACAGGTTGAGGCCGACGGTGGACAGCCCGATCACCACGGCGATGATGACCATCCCGTAGGTGACCAGCTTCTCGACGATATAGAGGGCGCCGACGCCGTGGCGCGCCCGCCGGCGCAGCCGCCGGATCCCGCCGCCCGCCAGCCGGGCCGCGACGAAGCCCAGGACGATGACCGCGATCCCGGCGACGACCCCGCCCAGGGTGACCGGCGTGCGGCCGATGGCGAAGAGCACGACGCCCTGCAGCTCGTCGAAGTCCATGCCGGGCGAACGCCTTGGCCGTGGCGGCGTTCCGATCCCTGCGCGCTTGACGCCCGGCGGCATCGGAGGATGCTTGCGGCATGACCGCGCTCGCCGACTTCATCCGCGGCCTGCCCAAGGCCGAGCTCCACCTCCACATCGAGGGCAGCCTCGAGCCCGAGCAGATGTTCGAGTTCGCCCGCCGCAACCGCGTGGACCTGCCGTTCAGGACCGTGGAGGAGGTGCGCGCCGCCTACGCGTTCTCCAACCTGCAGGACTTCCTCGACATCTACTACCAGGGCGCGAACGTCCTGCGCACCGAGGCGGACTTCCACGACCTCGCCCTCGCCTACTTCCGCCGGGTGGCGGCCGACGGCGCCAGGCACGTCGAGCTGTTCTTCGATCCCCAGACCCACACCGACCGGGGCGTCCCGTTCCAGGTGGTGGCCGATGGCCTGATGGGCGGCATGGCCGAGGCCGAGAAGACCCTGGGCGTCAGCTCCAGCCTGATCCTCTGCTTCCTGCGCCACCTGGACGAGGACGCCGCCTTCGCCACGCTCAACATGGCCGAGCCCTACCTCGACCGCATCCTGGGCGTGGGTCTGGATTCCTCGGAGGTCGGCCACCCGCCGTCGAAGTTCGCCGGGGTGTTCAAGGCCGCCCGTGAGCGGGGGCTGAAGCTGGTCGCCCACGCCGGCGAGGAGGGGCCGCCCGAGTACGTCTGGGAGGCGCTGGACGTCCTGGGCGTCGACCGGATCGACCACGGCAACCGGGCCCTGGAGGACGAGGCCCTGGTCCGCCGGCTGGTGGCCGAGGGGATCACCCTGACGGTCTGCCCGCTGTCGAACCTGAAGCTCTGCGTGGTCGACGACCTGAAGCAGCACCCCCTGAAGCGGATGCTGGCCCTGGGGCTGAAGGCCACGATCAACTCGGACGACCCGGCCTATTTCGGCGGCTACCTCGCCCAGAACTGGACAGAGACCGCTGAAGCTCTGGGCCTGACGCGCGACGAGCTGGTGACCCTCGCCAAGAACAGCTTCACCGGCGCCTTCCTGCCGCCCGAGGTCGTCGCCCGCCACGTGGCCGACATCGACGCCTACGTTCAGCGGAGCGCCGCGCCCGCCTGACGCCTTCGCGGCGCCCCCTTGAAAGGTTCGGCGGAACCGCGTCATCTCGAAAGTTGAACGGCGCGTCACGTCGCCGAACGATGAGGGATGGAACGACATGCTGAGGTTCGCCGCCGCGACCGCCGCCGCCGCGCTTCTGGCCGGCGCGGCCCACGCCAAGACCATCGCCGTGGAGCCCGGCCCCGACGCCCAGGAGCGGCTGCAGATCGCCCTGCTCGACGCCAGGCCCGGCGACGTGGTGCAGCTCGCCGCCGGCCGCTACGAGCTGACCGACGGGCTATCGCTCGACGTGGACGACGTGACGGTGAAGGGGGCGGGCCCCGACGCCACGGTGCTCTCGTTCAAGGGCCAGAAGGGCGCGGGCGAGGGCCTGCTGATCACCTCGGACCGGGTCACCGTGCGCGACCTCGCGGTGGAGGACACCCGCGGCGACGGGGTGAAGGCCAAGGGGTCCGACGAGATCAGCTTCCTGAACCTGCGGGTCGAATGGACCGGAGGGCCGAACGAGAAGAACGGCGCCTACGGCGTCTATCCGGTCAGCTCCACGAACGTGCTGGTCGACAAGGTGGTGGTGCGGGGCGCGTCCGACGCCGGCATCTACGTGGGCCAGTCGAAGAACATCGTGGTCAAGCGCAGCGTCGCCGAGTTCAACGTCGCCGGCATCGAGATCGAGAATTCGTACAACGCCGACGTCTTCGACAACGTCGCCACCCGCAACGCCGGCGGCATCCTAGTGTTCGACCTGCCGAACCTGCCGCAGATGGGCGGGCACTCCACCCGCGTGTTCCGCAACAAGGTCGTGCAGAACGACACGCCGAACTTCGCGCCCAAAGGCAACATCGTCGCCAACGTGCCGACGGGCACCGGCGTGATGGTGATGGCCAACCGCAACGTCCACGTCTTCGAGAACGAGATCGACGGCAACCAGTCCTCGGCCGTGATGCTGGTCAGCTACACCGAGGCGTTCGACGACAAGAGCTACAACCCGCTGCCCCGCGACATCGTCGTGCGCGACAACCGGCTGGGCCGGAACGGCTGGGACCCGCAGTTCGACGGCGGCAAGATGCTGGCCCTGATCGGCGGCGGCGCCGTTCCGCCGGTGCTCTGGGACGGCGTGGCGACCTTTAACGGCGGCGAGCCGGCGCGCATCCGGCTGGTGGACGGCCCGGTGATGAACCTGCAGCTGCCCGGCCCCGGCCAGCTCGACAAGGCCAAGCCCAAGGTTGCGCCGACCTGGGGCGATGCGGCCCTGCCCGAGCCCGAGCCCGTCGTCCTGCCGCAGCGCCAGATCGACCTCGGCGCATGAGGCGGCTGCTCGCCGGCCTCGCCGCGCTGGCGGCGCTGGGCGCGGCCCCGAAGCCGGCCGAGCCGGCCCTGGACCTGCTGCTCGCCGAGGCGCCGGCGCCGAAGCTCTCGGACTACCGCCTGCCGCTGCGCGACGGCGGCCGCGCCGCGGGCCCCGGCCTGACGCCCTACGACCTGAACACGCCGCTGTTCAGCGACTACGCCGAGAAATTCCGGTTCGTGTACCTGCCGCCGGGAACGAAGGCCGAGTATCGACCCGAGGGCGCCTTCGAGTTCCCGGTGGGGACCACCCTGGTGAAGACCTTCGCCTATCCGGCCGACTTCCGCGCGCCGGACCGGGACGTCCGCTCGCTGGAGACCCGGCTCCTGATCCGCAAGGCCGAGGGCTGGGTCGCCCTGGCCTACGCCTGGAACGCCGACCAGACCGAGGCGGTGCTGAAGCGCGCGGGCGCGCGGATCGACGTCGCGTTCGTCGACGCCGCCGGCCGGCCGCGGACGGTGGACTACGCGGTCCCCAACCAGAACCAGTGCAAGGAGTGCCACCAGCTCGACAAGGCGGTGCAGCCGCTGGGCCCCAAGGCGCGCAACCTGAACGGCGAGTTCGCCTACGCCTCCGGGCGCCAGAACCAGCTCGCCCACTGGACCCGCCAAGGGCTCCTGGCGGGCGCGCCGCAGCCTGCGGCCGCGCCGCGGACCGCCCGCTGGGACGACCCGGCCGAGCCGCTGGAAGCGCGGGCGCGGGCCTATCTCGACGCCAACTGCGCCCATTGCCACCATCCGCGGGCCATCGCCTCGAACAGCGGCCTCTTCCTGCAGTGGGAGGAGACGAACCCCGTCGCCATCGGGGTCGGCAAGCGGCCGGTGGCCGCCGGGCGCGGCTCGGGCGGGCTGGAGTTCGCCATCGCCCCCGGCCATCCCGAGGCCTCAATCCTCGTCCACCGGATGGCCTCGAACGAGCCCGGCGTGATGATGCCCGAGCTCGGCCGATCGGTGGTCCACGAGGAGGGGCTGGCCCTGGTGCGCGAATACGTCCGCAGCCTAAAGGCGCCGTGAGCCGACCCGCCGCGCCGACCCGGCGGCTGGTCCTGGCGGGGGGCCTGGCCGCCGCCGGCGTGGCGCAGGGCGCGCGGGCCGCGCCGGGCATCGCCGACGCCTCGCCCTGGATCGCCTACGAATCGCGCCTGCGCGCCCGCCTGGCCGACGCCGGCGGCGGACGTTTCGACGGCCCGGCCGAGCGCGAGATCCTGGACCTGACCAACGCGGCCCGCGCGGCGTCCGGCGCGCCGCCGCTCCGGTGGGACGAGGAGCTGGCCGAGACGGCGCGGGCGCACGCGGCCGACCTCGCCCACCGGAACTATTTCGAGCACCTCTCGCCCGAAGCCTTCGATCCCAGCCACCGGTTCTGGCTGCTCGCCCGGCGGACCATCGGCTCGCCGTCCGAGAACCTCGCCCTTCACCGCGGGAGCGGCCGCGCCGACCCGGCCGGCCTGATGCGCAACTGGCGGGGAAGCCCGCCCCACTGGCGCAACCTGCTGAAGCCCGGCCACACCCACGCCGGCTTCGGCCTCGTCCGCATCGGCGACAGCGACTACCTGGCCGGGCTCTATGCGCGGCCGGTGCTCACCCTGCCGCAGCCGTTCCCCTTCCGCCCGAGCGCGCGGGAGTTCGCCGCCGCGCTGCAGGCCGTGCCAGAGGCCGTCGAAGCCAGCACGCCCCAGGGCGGCGCCTGGTCGCGCGCCGACGGCCCGCCCCGGGTGATGCAGCTGTCCGCCCGCCGCCCTCTGGAGGGACGCGCCTACGAGCGGATCGGCGGCCCCATCTTCGTCACGCCCGCCTGAACCCGGCCCAAGGCGCGGCGAGGGGGCCTGAGGGGCTGCGCAGAATCCCTGGGCTTGCCTGCCCCCGGCCGGGCCCATAGCTCTGACGCCGACACGCGAGCCACCGGAGACCCGAGCCTTGGCCAACCCGACCCTCTTCGATCCGATGTCCTTCCAGCACGGCAAGCCCATGAAGAACCGCTTCATGCTGGCGCCGCTGACCAACCAGCAGAGCCATCCCGACGGGCGGCTGTCGGACGAGGAGTTCCACTGGCTGACCATGCGCGCCAAGGGCGGCTTCGGCCTGACCATGACCTGCGCGGCCCACGTGCAGGCGCAGGGCCAGGGCTTCCCCGGCCAGCTCGGCGTCTTCTCGGACGACCACCTGGAAGGCCTGACGCGCCTGGCCTCGGCGATCCGCGAGGCGGGCAGCCTTTCGTCGGTCCAGCTGCACCACGCCGGCAACCGCTCGCCCAAGGAGCTGGTGGGCCAGCCGGTCAGCGCCTCGGACGATCCAGAGACCGGCGCGCGCGGGCTCTCCACCGGCGAGGTCGAACAGCTCGTCGAGGACTTCGTGGCCGCCGCCGTCCGCGCCGAGACGGCCGGCTTCGACGGCGTCGAGATGCACGGCGCCCACGGCTACATCCTGGCCCAGTTCCTCTCGCCCGAGATCAACCGCCGCGACGACCGCTACGGCGGCAGCCTCGAGAACCGCTCGCGCATCTTCTTCGAAATCATCGACGGGATCCGTCGGCGCACCGGGCCCGACTTCCAGCTCGGCCTGCGCCTGTCGCCCGAGCGGTTCGGCCTGAAGCTGGCCGAGATCGTCGAGGTCGCCCAGGCGATCCTGCGCGACGGCCGCATCGACTACCTCGACATGTCCCTGTGGGACGTCTTCAAGGAGCCGGTCGAAGAGGAATTCAAGGGCCGGTCCCTGATGTCCTATTTCACCGAGCTCGACCGCGGGGACGTGCGGCTGGGCGTGGCCGGCAAGATCACCACCGCCGCCATCGCGGCCGAGATGCTGGACAAGGGCGCCGACTACGTCCTGATCGGCCGGGCCGCCATCCTGCACCACGACTTCCCCGAGCGCGCCCGCGATCCGGCGTTCCGGCAGGTCCCGGTTCCGGTCAGCGCCGACTACCTGCAGGGCGAGGGCGTCAGCCCGAAGTTCGTCGACTACCTGCGCGACACCTTCCGCATGGTCGAGCCGGCCTAGGGCGCCTCGTAGCCTTCGGCGACGATCCGCAGTTCGTAGTCCGAGGGGTTGCGCTCGAAGAGCAGCCCCCCCTTCGCCTGGCCGCGTCCTGGGACATAGGCGAAGGTGGCGCGGCGCTCCTCGACGACGGCCCCGCCCTGGCTCAGCACGCCCCGGACCTCGACCGCCGCGGCGGTGGCGGGGGCCTCGTTGCGGATCGTCAGGGGCACGACGTAGCCGCCCCCCGTCCGCTCGGCGGGCTCGGACATGACCGACAGCTCTGGCGCTCCCGGCCGCGCGGCCAGGCCCTCCCACAGCGAATAGCCGATCACGCCCAGGGTCAGGACCAGGCCGATCGCGGCGGCCGTCCATTCCGCCACCGGCGTGCGCTCGAGCAGGCTCTTCTGCGAGGGAGGCTTGCGGGTCGCCATCAGACCACCAGCCGCGCGGCCGCGGCGCCGAGGGCGGCGGGAAAGCCCAGGACCGCCACCGCCCGCACGGCGTCGCTGATCGGCCCGTCCAGCCGGCCGAACGTCCAGAGGATGTAGAGGCTGACGATGAGGGCGATCCCGTAGCCCGCCAGGGTGAAATGGAAGAACGCCAGCGTCGGCCGCTCGTGCGCCTCCTGGCCGGCGAAGCCGACGGTGAACACCAGGGCGTGGAGCCCGGCGATCGAGGCCGCGATCAGCGCCAGGGCGTGCCAGGGGGTCATCTTGAAGGCGATCAGGATCATCTCCTCGGTGGGGGCCACGTTGAACGCGAAGAACAGCGCGCCGGCGGCCATCAGGAACAGCTGGCCGAGATAGCCCGCCCGGTCCTCCTTCTCCGCGCCCGGATCGTGGGTCCCGAGCTGCTTGTTGGCGAGCACCGCGCCGAAGCTGGCTGGCGCGGCCTGGATGGCGACCATCCCCACCGCTTCCCGCAGCCCGGTCTCGAGGGTGAGCAGGCCGAGGAGCGCGAGCATGACGGCCGAGACGACGAAGCCCACCGCCAGGGCGGCCAGGGCGTCCAGCAGGTCGTCGGCGAAGTCGCTGGGATCGCGGAAGCCGGCGAACCGGGCCAAGCCGAACACGGTGAGCGCATTGACGGCCAGGAAGAGCGCCAGCTTCAGACGGTCCATGTGAAAGCCGAAGGCCCACATCTCCATCGTCATCATCAACGGCAGGCTGAAGACGATCGCGCCGGCGGCGGCGCGGGCGAGGCCGCGCGCGTAGCTTTCCTCATTGGCCATCCGGACCGACATCCAGCCTCAAACGCCGGACGGCGAAGCTTGTTCAGTCGAGCTCGATCCAGACCGGCGCGTGGTCGCTGGCGCCCGGCCTTCCGCGCACGTCCCGGTCGACCCCGGCCGCCCGCAGGCGCGGGGCGAGCGAGGGGCTGAGCAGCACCGCGTCCAGCCGCATCCCCGCGTCCCGGTCCCAGGCGTTCCGCAGATAGTCCCAGAAGCTGAACATCGGCGCGTCCGGATGCAGGGCGCGCACGGCGTCGGTCCAGCCCTGGTCCAGCAAGCGGCGCCAGGCCGCCCGGGTCTGCGGCTGCTGCAGGGCGTCGGTGGTGTGCGGCTTCACCCGATAGATGTCGAGCGGCGTGGGCACGACGTTGAAGTCGCCCGCGAGCGCGACGGGGGCGCCGCTGGCCACGAGCCCTTCGGCGTGGGCGATCAGGCGGCCGAACCAGGCCAGCTTGTAGGCGAACTTCGGCCCGGGCTGCGGATTGCCGTTCGGCAGGTAGATCGAGGCGACCAGCACCCCGTTCACCGCCGCCTCGACGTAGCGCGCCTGGCGGTCCGTGGGATCGCCCGGCAGGCCATAGCGGGTGGCGACCGGCTCGGCCCCGCGGGCGAGGATGGCCACCCCGTTCCAGGTCCGCTCGCCCTGCCATACCGCCCCATAGCCGGCGGCCTCCAGCTCGGCCTGCGGGAACAGCGCGTCGGCCGCCTTCAGCTCCTGCAGGCAGACGACATCGGGCCGGCGTTCGTCCAGCCACTCGAGGAGGTTCGGCAGGCGCTTGACGACGTTGTTGATGTTGTAGGTGGCGATCCGCACAGGCCCTGATCGCGCACGCCGGCGATTGCGTTCCGCCCACGGCTCCGTTCTCCGGAGGACTACGTAGGGGTTCGCCCCGAATATCCCCCGGCGGCCCGGCGGCCTATCTCCCCCTCAGCAAGAACGACATCCCGCTGAGGAGCTTCTCTCATGATCGCCCCGCTCGCCGACCTGACCGTCCACCACAAGCCCCGGGGGCTGTCGGATCGCGTGGCCTACGGATTCGTCAAGGCGCTGCGCTTCTGCGCCGACACCTTCTTCGCCAAGCGCTACGGCCACCGCGCGGTGGTGCTGGAAACCGTCGCGGCCGTGCCCGGCATGGTCGGGGCGACCCTCAACCACCTGAAGTGCCTGCGCCGCATGGAGGACGACCGCGGCTGGATCAAGACGCTGATGGACGAGGCCGAGAACGAGCGGATGCACCTGATGACCTTCATCGAGGTGGCCAAGCCGACCCTCTTCGAACGCTTCGTCGTCGTGGCGGCCCAGTGGGTCTTCTACCTGTTCTTCTTCTTCCTCTACCTGATCAGCCCCAAGACGGCTCACCGGGTGGTGGGCTACTTCGAGGAAGAGGCGGTGATCAGCTACACTCACTATCTCGCCGAGATCGACGAGGGGCGGTCGGAGAACGTGGCCGCGCCCGAGCTGGCGAAGCGCTACTGGAACCTGCCCGAGGATGCGACCCTGCGGGACGTGGTCGAGGTGGTTCGCGCGGACGAGGCCCACCACCGCGACGTGAACCACGGCTTCGCCAACGAGCTGGGCGGCCTGCCGCAGGCCATCGTCCCGGCGGTCTGGCCGCACGAGCAGCTCCAGCCGCACTGGAAGGAGGCGGCCTGATCCCAGGCCCAGACCCTGGCCAGAGACTTCGATGAAGGGACGGCGGGCGGCGACGCCCGCCGTCTTCCGTTTCAGCCGTGGGCGACTACGGCCGCGCGCGGCCGCAGCGGCGCGTCAGGCGTCAGGGCCGGCGGCCGCGGACCGCCCGTCGCCCAGTCCAGTAGCTCCACGGGATGGACGACCGGCATCCCCACCGCCGGGGCGAGCTGGGCCATGCAGCCGACGTTGCCGGCGGCGAGAACGGCCGCGTCCGTGCGGGCGACGTTGTCGGCCTTGCGGTCGCGCAGGCGCCCCGCGAGCTCGGGCTGCAGGATGTTGTAGACCCCCGCCGAGCCGCAGCAGAGATGGCTCTCCGCCACCGGCCGCACGTCGAACCCCGCCTCGGCCAGCAGCGCCGGGGGCTGCAGCTTGATCTGCTGGCCGTGCTGCAGCGAACAGGCCGCGTGGTAGGCGACGGCGAGGCCCTGGGGCTTGACCACCGGCGGCAGGCCGACCTCGGCGATGAACTCCAGCACGTCCCGCGCCCGCCCGGCCACGGCCGCGCCCGCCTCGCCCAGCTTCTCCCCGTAGGCCTTGATCATGGTCCCGCAGCCGGCCGCCGTGGTCACGATGGCCGAGAGCTCGCCCGACCGGCTCCAGGCCTGCACGTTGGCGCGCGCCAGGCCCCTCGCCTCCTCGGGCCGGCCGAGGTGTTCGGACAACGCCCCGCAGCAGCCCTCGCCCTCGGCCAGCACGACGTCGAAGCCAGCCCGGGTGATGAGCCGGATCGCCGCCTCGCGGATCTGGGGCGCCAGGGCGGGCTCGACGCACCCCTGCAGCAGCGCCACCCGGCCGCGGCTTTCCCCCGCCGCCGGGATCACGCCGGCCTTCGCACGGCGGCCGGTCGCGGCGGGCGTGAGCCGCCGCATCGCCTTCAGCGGCCCCGGCAGCAACCGCTCCAGCGGCTTCGCCAGCCGGCCGAGCGCCAGGGCCGCGGAGAGCCGCCCCGGCCGGGTCATCACCGCGGGAATCGCCGTGCGGAGCAAGCGTTCGGGCCAGGGCCGGCGGTAGGTGTCCTCCACGTGGGCGCGGGCGTGGTCGATCAGCCGGCCGTAGTCCACGCCCGACGGGCAGGTGCTGACGCAGGACAGGCACGAGAGGCAGCGGTCGATGTGGGTGACGGTCGCCCGCGTGGGCGGCGCGTCGCTCTCCAGCATGGCCCGGATCAGCTCGATGCGGCCGCGCGGGCTGTCGCGCTCGTCGCCGAGCAGGACGTAGGTCGGGCAGGTGGCGGTGCAGAAGCCGCAGTGCACGCACCGGCGGATCTCCTGCTGGCTGGCGGCGACCTCGGGGTCGGCCAGCCGCTCTAGGCTGAAGTTCGTCTTCATGCGGCCGCCATCCGACCTGGGTTGAGCACATGCAGGGGGTCGAAGGCGGCCTTCACCCGCGCGCTGAGGTCGGCCAGCGGCCCCGCGAGCGGCTCGAACGCCGGCCCGGGTCCCCGGACCTTCAGCGCATGGCCGCCGAACGCGCGCGCCGCGACCCACACCTGGGCCGGCTCTGCCTCGGTAAGCAGCCAGGCGAGCCCGCCCGCCCAATCGTAGAGCGCCTCGCCCGGGAGGGCCTCGACCGCCTTCCAGCCCGAGGCCGGCGGGAGCGAGAGCCGCCAGAGCGGCCGCGGATCGGGGACGAAGGCCTCCACCTCCCGGACCTGGCCCCAGAACTCCCGCGAATGGGCGGGATCCAGCCGCTCGAAACGGCCGTGCGGCTTGAGCGCCGCCGCCAGGGCCTCGGCCCTTGCGGCCACCGAAGCCTCGAACCCTTCCAGCCGCAGCGCGGTGACCGCCATCTCGGCGGCCAGCGGCGGGCGGGCGGCGGCGGGCGGCGGCAGGTGGGCGGCGCCCGAGACCTCGAAGGGGCCGTTCATCGCCTGGGCCATGGCCGCGACCGCCTGGGCGTCGGACAGGCCGAACAGCAGCACCGTCGTCTCGTCGCGCGGCGCCGGCAGCACCTTGACCGTGACCTCGGTCAGCACCGCCAGCGTTCCCCAGGAGCCGGCCATCAGCTTCATCAGGTCGTAGCCGGTGACGTTCTTCACGACCTTGCCGCCGGCCTTGAACACCTCGCCGCGGCCCGAGACGGCCTGGAAGCCCAGGAAGTGGTCGCGGGCGGCGCCGGCGCGGATGCGGCGCGGGCCCGACAGGTTCGCCGCCAGCGACCCGCCCAGCGTCGGCTCTCCGGACGCGCCCAGCAGGCCCGTCCAGCGCGGCGGCTCGAAGGCCAGCATCTGCCCGTTGCCCGCGAGCAGCCGCTCGATGTCGGCCAGCCGGGCGCCCGCTTGGGCGGTCAGCACGAGTTCGTCCGGCTGGTAGTCGACCACCTTGTCCAGCCCCGCCAGCGACAGCGTCAGGTCGGCCGGCGCGCCGCCGACGGCGCGCTTCGTGCCGCCGCCGACCACCTCGATCCGGCGGCCGTGGGCGGCGGCCTCGGAGACGACTTGCTGGACGTCCTCGGCGCTCTGCGGCAGCCGGGCCTGGATCGCGGCGGCCGCCATCAGAACCTCGGCAGGTCGGGGAAGGCGAGCTTCCCGCGGTGGACGTGCATGCGGCCGAGCTCGGCGCAGCGGTGCAGGGTGGGGAACACCTTGCCGGGGTTGAGCAGCAGCGCCGGGTCGAAGGCGCACTTCACCCGCTGCTGGCAGGCCAGATCGGTGGGATCGAACATCGTCCCCATTAGGTCGCGCTTCTCCACCCCCACGCCGTGCTCGCCGGTCAGGACGCCGCCGACCGCCACGCACAGCTTCAGGATCTCGGCCCCGAACGCCTCGGCCTTCTCCAGTTCGCCCGGCTTGTCGGCGTCGTAGAGGATCAGCGGGTGCAGGTTGCCGTCCCCGGCGTGGAAGACGTTGGCCACGCCCAGGCCGTAGCTGCGCGCCATCTCGCTCATCGCCGAGAGCACCTGCGGCAGCTTCCCGCGCGGGATGGTGCCGTCCATGCAGTAGTAGTCGGGCGCGATCCGGCCGACGGCGGGGAACGCCGCCTTGCGCCCCGCCCAGAACGCCAGGCGCTCTGCCTCCGAGTGCGAGACCCGGACGAAGTCGGCGCCGCGGGCCGAGGCCAGCGCGCGGACGTGGCCCGTCAGTTCGGCGCACTCGGCCTCGGGGCCGTCCAGCTCGACGATCAGCAGGGCCGCGGCGTCGACCGGATAGCCGGCGCCCACGAAGGCCTCGGCGGCGCGGATCGCCGGGTTGTCCATCATCTCCAGCCCCGCCGGGATGATGCCGGCGGCGATGATGTCGCCCACGGTCGCGCCGGCGGCCTCCACCGACGGGAAGCCCAGCAGCAGGGCCTTGGCGGTCTCGGGCTTGGGCAGGATGCGGACGGTGACCTCGGTGACCACGCCCAGCAGCCCCTCGGACCCGGTGACGACGCCCAGCAGGTCGTAGCCGGCTGCATCGAAGCCCTTGCCGCCCAGCCGCACGACCTCACCGTTCATCAGCACCAGCTCGCAGCCGAGCAGGTTGTTGGTGGTCAGGCCGTACTTCAGGCAGTGCACCCCGCCCGAGTTCTCGGCCACGTTGCCCCCGATGGTGCAGGCGATCTGGCTTGAGGGATCGGGGGCGTAGTAGAATCCGTCGGCCTCCACCGCGTGGGTGACGCCCAGGTTGGTGACGCCCGGCTGCACGACGGCGCAGCGGTTGGCGTAGTCCACCTCCAGGATGCGGTTGAACTTGGCCATGCCCAGCACGACCCCGTCCGCCAGCGGCAGGGCGCCGCCCGACAGCGAGGTGCCGGCGCCGCGGGGCACCACCTTCACGCCTTCGGCCGAGCACCATTTCAGGATCTCCGAGACCTGCTGCGTGGTCTCGGGCAGCACCACCGCGAGCGGAGTCTGGCGATAGGCTGAAAGTCCGTCGGACTCGAAGGGGACCAGGGCCTCGGGCTCGCTGACCACGCCCTCGCCCGGCACGATCCGGCGCAGCGCACGGACGATCTCGGCCTTGCGGGCGATCAGCGCGGCGTCCGGCGCGGGCATCCTCATGGGAGAGACGGTACGCGGAGACTCACACCGGCCACAACGGCGGCCTTGTTTTCGCCATCGGCCGACCGACGTGATCACAGCGGGGAGGAGCTTTGCCGTTGGAGATCGCGACCGCAGTTCGGGGGTCGGAGGGTCGCGCCCTGGCGATCGCCGCCTCCGCCGCGGTGCATGCCGGCCTGTTCCTGCTGCTGGCTTGGCGGCTGGGCGAGACCCCGCCCGTCGCCGAGTCGCCGGTGATGGTGGTGGAGCTCACGCCCTGGCCCGCCCGCCAGCCGCCCAATGCGGCGCCTGCGCAACCCCAGTCGGCCGCCAGGAGGCGGGACGAGCGCGAGGTCGTGGCCCGCCCCAGCCTGCCGCCGCTGCCCGGCGCAGCCCCGCCCGCGCCGTTCGCGACGGGCGAGGCCCAGGCCGGCCCGGCAGGCCACGCGCTGCGCGGCCTGTTGGACTGCCGACCGTCGAACCTCCACCGGCTCCCGGCCAAGGCGCGCGAACGCTGCGAGCGGAAGCTGGCGGGTGATCCGGCGCTGCGGACGGCGTCTGCGGGACCGCGCCTGAACCTCGATCCCTCCGGCCGCTACGTGCGGGAGGAGGAGCCCTACCTCGCGCGCCGGCCGAAGAAGGGCTGCAAGGTTCGCACGGCCGGCGACGTCGACGCCATGGGCGAACACGGCGCCGCGGGCGGCGTCGCCTGCGTGATCCCGTTCTAGCGCCCCTCGAAGTTCGCGGCCCGCTTCTCGTTGAAGGCGGCCACGCCCTCGCGGCGGTCGTGGGTGGTGAAGAGGTGGTTGTAGACCTCCAGCTCCAGGTCCATGGCGCGGGCCAGGTCCAGATCCTGGCCGCCGTGCACCACCCGCTTGGCGCCGCGCACCGACAGCGGCGCCTTGGACGCGATCGTTCCAGCCACCTCCAGCACCCGCGGCAGCAGCTCCTCCGCCGGGACGACGTCGCTGACGAGCCCCCAGGCGAGCGCCTGCTCGGCGCTGAACGGCCGGGCGGTGGCGATGATCTCGATCGCCCGCCGGGGCCCCACCGCCCGGGTCAGGAGCTGGGTGCCGCCCAGGCCGGGCAGGATGCCCAGTCCCGCCTCGGGCAGGCCGAAGCGCGCGCCCTGCGCGGCGTAGGCGAAGTCGCAGGCGAGCGTCATCTCGCAGCCGCCGCCCATGGCCGCGCCGTGGACCGCCGCGATCACCGGGACCGGACAGGCGAGCTGGGCGCGGATCATCGCCTCGAACAGCCGATGCTGCTCGGCCCAGGCCTCATCGGTCATGCCGTTGCGTTCCTTCAGGTCCGCCCCGGCCTGGAAGTGCCTGCCCTCGCCCCGCAGGATCACGCAGCGCAGGCCCGCCTCGCCGGCCAGGCGGCTCCAGGCGTCCAGCAGCTCGCGGCCCATCTGGGTGGACAGTGCATTGGCGACCTCGGGGCGATCGAACGCGATCACCG
>Ga0268287_100103_pt1 | contig 65134 bp, 54 predicted proteins | sample MetcocultureR3M_FD_191348 | JGI IMG/M metagenome (GOLD analysis project Ga0268287, IMG submission 191348) | Soil microbial communities from Anza Borrego Desert, Southern California, United States - Methanotrophic co-culture R3-M | ecosystem: Environmental > Terrestrial > Soil > Desert | place... | reverse complement strand
TGCCCGAGGCCGGCATGGAGGAGAACCCCGTCAACCTCGACCCACGCATGGCCAAGCTCGCCGGCGGCGTCCACCGCCTCGACGGCCAGCTCATGGTCGTCCTCGACGTCGATCGCGTCCTCGAGCTCGAAACCAAAGTGCAGATGGCTGCGTGAACTCACACCGGAAATATTAGAGTCGGAGAACAAGAATGAAGACTTGTTTGGTTGTTGACGATTCCAGCATCGTCCGAAAGGTTGCCCGCCGGATCGTCGAAGCGCTGGGCTTTCAGGTGATCGAAGCGGAAGACGGCGTCGAGGCGCTGGTCCACTGCAAGAAGGCGATGCCGGAAGCCATCCTGCTCGACTGGAACATGCCCGTGATGGACGGCTTCCAGTTCCTCAGCACGTTGCGCCGCATGCCCGGGGGCGAAGAACCCATGGTCGTGTTCTGCACCACCGAGACCGGCATCGATCACATCACGAAGGCGATGGGCGGCGGTGCCAACGAGTACATCATGAAGCCGTTCGACAAGGACATCGTGATGGCGAAATTCCAGGAAGTCGGGCTGATCCCGCTGGGCGAAGAGACGGCGGCCTGAAACGCGCTCGACAACTGCAAGAGGTCTTCCGTGAATCCGACCGAGTATGAGTATCTGCGCAAGTTCTTGAAGGACAATTCCGGTCTCGACCTTTCCGCGGACAAGCAATATCTGATCGAAAGCCGCCTGCTGCCGCTCGCCCGCAAGGCCGGACTCTCCAGCATCGGCGAACTGGTGCAGAAGCTGCAAGGCGGCTCCGGCGCGCTGGTCACCAGCGTGGTCGAGGCGATGACCACCAACGAGACCTTCTTCTTTCGCGACAAGGTCCCGTTCGATCATTTCCGTGACCACATCATGCCGGAAATCATCAAGGCGCGTGCGAGCAAGCGCAGCGTGCGCATCTGGTGCGCAGCCGGCTCGACCGGGCAGGAGCCTTATTCGCTGGCGATGTGCCTGAAGGACATGAGTTCGGCCCTCACCGGCTGGCGCATCGAAATCATCGCGACCGATCTCTCGCAGGAAGTGCTGGAGAAGGCCAAGGCCGGCGTCTACAGCCAGTTCGAGGTGCAGCGCGGCCTGCCGATCCAGATGCTGGTCAAGTATTTCAAGCAGACCGGCGAGACCTGGCAGGTCAATCCGGAATTGCGAGCGATGATCCAGCATCGGCAGCTCAATCTGCTGCACGATTTTTCGCAGCTCGGCACCTTCGACGTCATCTTCTGCCGCAACGTGCTGATCTATTTCGACCAGGAGACCAAGGTCAACATCTTCAACCGGCTGGCGCGCCAGGTCGAGCCCGACGGCTTTCTGGTGCTGGGCGCCGCCGAAACCGTGGTCGGCCTGACCGATGTGTTCAGGCCGATTCCGGAGCGGCGCGGCCTCTATAAGCCGAACGACCTGCGTGCGGCGTCGGCCAAGCCGGCTCTCGCCGGTGCGCCGCCGCGCATGGCGGCGATGGCGGGACGATAGGCATGGCCGAGGATGGCAAGGGCGCGGAGCGCGTCACGTTCAGCCGCGGCTATGATGTCTGCATCATGGCCATCGACGGGACCTGGCGGCGGGATTGCAAGCTCAACGCGATCTCCGACACCGACGCCATCCTCACGGTCGAGGGGTCGATCCAGGGTCTGAACCTGAAAGAGTTCTTCCTGCTGTTGTCGTCAACGGGTCTGGCGTACCGGCGCTGCGAACTGGTCCGCGTCAATGGTGCCGAGATGGACATCCAGTTCCTGCGCGGCAAGAACAGGAAGAAGCGCGGTGCAGCCGGTGGTCACGACGCCGCGGCGTGATCTGGCCGCCCTGTCGCCGGTCCTTGGGCGTTGCTTCACATCTGCTGAATACATCCGAGTCAATTGACCGCAACAGCTTTACGTCGCCTAAGCGCGAGCCGTGTATCCATTGCTGGTCTCAATCTCAGGAATACGGCATGCCCAGAAGCTCTCTTTCCCCCATCTCGTCAAACCTGCCCGACGCCGCCGAGCGGAGAGCGCTTCAGCTCCTGGTGGTCGACGACGATGCCACGCAACGTCACCTGATCACGGTCGCCGCCAGGCAGGCCGGCCACGAAGTCACCGTGGCGCCGTCCGTGGCGGATGCGATCGAGAAGCTCCGCGCGGCCCGCTTCGATTGCGTGACGCTCGATCTCGTGTTGGAGGATGGCGACGGCATCGACGTGCTGCGCGAGATGGCGAGCGCGAAATTCGCGGGTTCCGTGATCGTCATCAGCGGCATGGACGGCAAGCGCCGCAGTGGCGCCCGCAGCTTTGCCCGTTCGGTGGGGATCGAGCTCCAGAGCCTGCCGAAGCCGCTGGATCTTGCGGCTCTGCGCATCTGCCTCGCCAATCTCGGCAAAGCCGCGATGGGACTGCCGGCGATTCACACTTGGGGTGGTGTTGCCACCGATGCCATCGTGGAACGGCACCGCGCCTAGGCGCGGTGCTGACATGCGACCGGGCGTGGGCCGCAGTGCTGCTCGCAACGGCCGGGCTGCCGAATTCCGATAATCATTGCACGAGCGAGACCGGGGGCAGCCCGCCAAGCGTCGAGAGCCGCGTTGGCTGTGGCATCACGACGCGTGTCGTCGTGGAACAAGACGACGACTGCGGAACCTTCTTTATCGCTGCCGTGTTCTTTATCCATGGCTGCGGCGATCCGGCGCATGCTGGTCTCGATCCGTGCGATCAGCAAGGGAAGGTGCTCCGCAATCATCTCGCGGCTCTCGATGTTTACGAGAAGAAGCGACGTGTCGGCCAAATTGGCATGGATATTCTCCGTCCGCTGCGATTAGGCGCCATGCCGCTACTTGTGCGTTAAGTCCATGTCCCGTACAAATGCGGGTGGGCCGAATCCGCGCCAAGCGCCATGATGATTGGTGCGGACGCGAGTCCCTCATGCCAACTGGATGTGGCACATGGCCGAACAAAGCTCTCGTGGTGAAATCTTCGTGGTCGACGACGACCCTGCCGTTCGCGACACCTTGTCGATGGTGTTGAAGGCGGCGGGCTATGAGGTGATTTGCTTTGCGGACGGTGCGGCGCTGCTCTCTGTTGCGCGGAGCCGAACACCGGCTGCGATCCTGCTCGATGTGCACATTCCCGGAAAGTCCGGTCTCGACATTCTGAAGGAACTTCACGGCGAGGATTATCCGGCGCCGATCTTCATGATCTCCGGGCAGGGCGACATTGCGATGGCAGTGGGCGCGATCAAGAGCGGCGCGCTCGACTTCATCGAGAAGCCGTTCCGCGGCAGCGAGATCGTCGCCCGGCTCGATGAGGCGATCGGCGCCTATGCCCGCAGGCAGGCGGAGAACGCATCACCGAAGTTCGGCTCGCTGCATTTCCCCGGACGCGAGCCGTTGACGCGCAGAGAGCGCGAAGTGCTCGAGCAGTTCGCCTCGGGTGCGTCCAACAAGGAAGCCGGCCGCACGCTCGGCATCAGCCCGCGCACGATCGAGGACCACCGCGCCAACATCATGAAGAAGCTCGGCGCGCGCAACGCCGCCGACCTGATCCGCATCGTGATGACCGCGGCGCAACGCGCGTCGTAAGGCCGATTGGCCATCCTCTCTCGTGCCCCGGACGCAGCGCATCGTGCAATGATGCGCCGCTGAGCCGGGGCCCATCTCTCCAAGTCCGCGCTGATCTCCAAGTCCGCGCTGAGAGTCTCTGGGTTCCGGCTCTGCGTCGCAGCGCTCATGGCGCTGCGCCTTGTCCGGGACACGAGAGGTCAGCTACGATTGCAGCGCCTTGCGGATGATCCGCGCCAGATCCGACTTGCGATAGGGCTTGGCCAGCAAGAGAACGCCCGTATCCAGCCGGCCGTGATGGATGATCGCGTTCTCGGTATAGCCCGACGTATAAACCACCTTGAGATCGGGGCGTGTCTTCATCACCTCGTCGGCGAGCTGCCGCCCGTTCATCTTGCCGGGCATGATGACGTCGGTGAACAGAAGGTCGAAGGGCTTTCCGGCTGCGACGATCGCGAGCGCCTCGGCGGCGTTTGCGGCCTGCAAGGTGACGTAACCCAGCGAGTGCAGTTGCGCCAGCACGTAATCCCGCACCAACTGGTCGTCCTCGACCACGAGGATCGTTTCGTGCCCACCCTCGATCGTTGCCGGCGCCACGCCTTCGCCCGCAGCGGTCGGCGTTTTGCCCGGCGGCAGATACATCTTGATCGTGGTGCCGTGGCCTTCCTCGCTGTAGATCTTGATGTGACCTGCGGACTGTTTGATGAAGCCGTAGACCATCGAAAGTCCGAGGCCGGTGCCCTTGCCCGGTCCCTTCGAGGTGAAGAACGGGTCGAACACCCTGGTCAGCATGTTCGCAGGGATTCCGGTTCCGGTGTCGCTCACGGCGATCAGCACGTAATGCCCCGGCGGCATATCGTTCGCGCTGGCATAGACCTCGTCGAGGTAGGCAACGCCCGTCTCCAGGATGAGCTTGCCGCCGCCCGGCATGGCGTCGCGGGCATTCAGCGCGAGGTTGAGAATCGCGGTGGTGAGCTGGTTGGGATCGACGATGGCAACGCAATTCTCGTCCTCGAACACCGACTCGATCTGGACCTGCTCGCCAAGCGTCGGCCGCAAGAGTTTCGCGGTGTCGACGATGAGCGAGTTGATGTCGATCTCGCGCGGCTGGAGCGGCTGCTTGCGTGCGAAGGCGAGCAGGTGCTGGGTCAGATCGGCGCCGCGCGCGGCGGCCTCGTCGATCATCTTCGTGATGGCTGCGAGCTGCGGCTCCTTCTCGACGGCCTCCGCCAGAATTTCGATGGTTCCCGTGATGACGGTGAGAATGTTGTTGAAGTCGTGCGCCACGCCGCCGGTCAGCTGACCGATGGCCTCCATTTTCTCGACATGGCGGATGCGCTCCTCGGCGGCGATCTTGTCGGTGAGATCTCGGTAGAAGACGTTGAACAGCAGGCCCTCGCGGCGCTTCAGGGCAGTAACGCTGAGTTCGGCCTTGAATTCCTTGCCGTCCCGGCGGCGGCACATGAGCTCGTGGCGGCGGTTCAGCGTCCCGCCGTCCGCGTTCTCAAGGAAGCGCTTCAGTCCCGACCTGACCCTCTCGCGTTCGCTCTCGGCGACGATGAGATCAATCGTGCGCTTGCCGAGCACCTCGTCGCGGTGCCAGCCGAACAGCTGTTCCGCCCGCGAGTTCCAGTTCACGATGCTGCTGGTTTCGTCGGTCTGGACGAAGGCGTCGAGCGAGGTCTCGACGATGTTGCGGGCAAGCCGCTCGCTCTCGCGGAGAGATTCCTGCGCGAGCCGCGCTTCGGTCATGTCGCGTCCGACAAAGAAGAAGCGATGCGCTGGCTCGGACCAGCTGCCGAGCCACGACAGCCAGACCTCATGTCCGTTCTTGTGGAAGCAGCGGGTGTCCGCGAGCTTCGGACGCTCGCCGCGCCGGAGGGCGCGCATCTCATCGCGCGACGTCTCCAGATGATCGGGATGAATGAAATCGGCGCCGCTGCGGCCCATCATCTCCTCGGGCCGGTAGCCCAGAATGGCCTCGCTGCTCGGGCTGATCTGCGCGATGTGGCCCCGCGCATCCATGATCATGATCAGGTCCTGCGACGTCTCGAAGATCTGCCGCCGCTCCTCGAGCTGGTGCTGCAGCGCCCGCTCGGCGCGCCGCGCCTCGGTCAGGCTGCGCGCGCTGCCGGAGGCGCCGATGATCTCGCCCGACGGTCCTTTGATCGGCGACAGGCCAAGCGAGATCTCGACCGGCGTTCCGTCCTTGCGCAGGCGCACCGTCTCGAACCGTTCGATCGGCTCGCCCCGCGCGATTCGCCGCAAGTAATCCTTGCCCTGCTCGCGGCGATCGGGCGGAACGATGATCGACGTCGGCTTCCCGATCGCCTCCTCCGCCGTATAGCCATAAAGACGCTCGGCGGCTGGATTCCAGCCGGTGATGACGGCCTCTAACGTCTGCATCACGATCGCGTCGTCGGACGACTCCACCGCGGCGCTGAACAAGCTCTCGCGCGCCGCGTGATGGCTCCGCGCCGCCTCGGTGCGGCGATGCTCTTCGATCTCGCGTTCGAGAGCGGCTGCTTTCGCGCGCGTCTCTTCGACCATCTGGGCAAAAGCCCGCGCCAGTACGCCGGTCTCGCCGCCGGCATCGACGGGAATGTCCGCCGGGCGCCCGCTGCCGATGGCTTGTACCGCGGCGGTCAGGCGCCCGATCGGGCGCGTCAGCGACCGGGCCAGCAGCACGGCGAGTGCCGCCGCCGCGAGCACGGCCAGTACGCCGACGAGCAAGGAGGTTCTTTGGATGGCCGCGGGCACGAGGCCGAACACAGGCGCCGGAATCGTCTCGATGATTGCGACCCATTCCTTGCCCGCGAGCAGTGCCGGGGCGATCGCCGCGCCGCTCGGCCGGCCCGATTCATCGGTCAGGAGCCGCGTCGACACGTCCAGCGTTCCGGCCAACGCGGCGAAATAGGGGAAGTCCTTGCGCCAGTCATTGGGACGGTCATGCGAGGCGCCGAATTCCCGCGTGCGATCGGGATGGAGGAGATAGCCGCCGCGCGAGTTCACGACGTAAATCTCTCCTCCCGAGCGCACGGTCGAGCGGACATGGTCGAGTGCCGGGCGCATGTCGATATTCGCCACGATGATGCCGAACGGCCTGTCGTCGTCGGTGAACAGCGGCATCGCGACGCGCAGAGTTGGAACGTGAGGAGTCGTCGTTCCTCCCCTGCGGGTCGCGAGATCGACTGAAGACACATAAATCTCGCCGGGCCTGAGCCGTATCGTTTCCTGGAAGTAGGCTCGGTCGCCCTTGCGCTCCAGTTCGTCGTCCGGTGCGATCCGGGCCGCGCCATTCGGTCCGGAGCGATCGACACGGACCAGCTCGCGCTGGCCGTTATCGATACCGATGATCCGAAACTGCCCATAGATGGGCTTGGCCTCGATCTCGGCCACGAGCCGTGTCGCGATACGCTCGCGCCAGGTTTGCTCCGAGACGCCGTCGGAAGGGTCGATTCCTCCAGCGGCGTGAGCGCGGATGAGGCCCTTGATGGCCGCCGCGGCGCGATAGCCGATCAGATCGCCGCGCACTCCATCGGCGTAGGATTGAAGATTGCTCGCGAGCAGGCGTGCCTGGGCTTCGACCCGCTCCAGGACTCGCGGAATCACGGCCTGTGTCGTGTTGCGATAGCCCAGCCATCCAACGGCCGCCACGGTGATCGCCACCAGCAGGATCATCGCGATGGCCAGCCGCGTTGCCAGCGTGGTTGCGAGCCTCATGGGGACATTCGCAGCAATTGCCGTCCCGCCGAGCCATGTCTGGCCTGGAGCAGAGGGAGTGTTCTTGTCATCGGCAGCCGGTGCGGACATCGGCGTCCTCCGGCTCTTCCGCCTCCGAGCAGCCATCGATCACGGCAAGAGGCTCGCCTGCGACCGTCAGGTGATGGCCTGCCCGTTCCAGCCGCCGCCGGATGGTGATCTCTACGGCCGGATCGTCATCCACGATCAGGATGTTGGCCACGTCCAAATGTCCTCCTGGTCAGGCGGAAGTCCCCGGACCAAAATCAAAGCCATCAAATATGAAATTGATGCGCGGATTCTGCTCTGCCCGCAAGCACTTCGGAGCCTCTCCGGCCCGAGGCGCGGATTTATTGCGCCGCACTGACCGGTACGCAGGCCTGAGTGCATAGCTGAAGTCCGCCTCCGGCCTGTCCGGCGTCTTGCCGGGGATGGACAGCGTGTGAGAAGAGCAAGGCGAATTCTTCGGACGGACAAGGAACAGCATGACCGGCAAGAAAAAGACGCCCGACCAGCTCCGCAGCGCGCGCTGGTTCGCGCCCGATGACCTGCGCTCGTTTGGCCACCGCTCCCGCGCCATGCAGATGGGCTACGCCCCCGAGGAGTGGAAGGATCGGCCGATCATCGCGATCCTCAACACATGGTCGGACGCTCAGCCCTGCCACATGCATTTCAAGTCGCGCGTCGACGACGTCAAGCGCGGCATCCTGATGGCAGGCGGCCTGCCGCTGGAACTGCCGGCGCTGTCGCTGTCGGAATCGCTGCTCAAGCCCACCACGATGCTCTACCGCAATCTGCTGGCGATGGATGCCGAGGAACTCTTGCGCGGCCATCCCGTCGACGGCGTCGTGCTGATGGGCGGTTGCGATAAGACCACGCCGGCGCTGCTGCTCGGCGCGACCTCGATGAACATCCCTGCGATCTATCTGCCGGCAGGTCCGATGCTGCGCGGCAACTGGAAGGGCAAGACGCTCGGCTCCGGCTCGGACGGCTGGAAATACTGGGACGAGCGCCGCGCCGGGAAGATCTCGGACAAGGACTGGCTCGATATCGAGGCCGGCATCGCGCGCAGCTACGGCACCTGCATGACGATGGGCACGGCCTCGACCATGACCGCGATCGCCGAGGCGATCGGCATGACCTTGCCGGGCGCCTCCTCGATTCCCGCTGCGGACGCCAACCATATCCGCATGGCCAGCGAATGCGGCCGCCGCATCGTCGAGATGGTCTGGGAGGATCTGACGCCGAAGACGATCCAGACCCGCAAAGCGTTCGAGAACGCCATCGCGGTCGCGATGGCGATGGGTTGCTCGACCAACGCGATCATCCATCTGATCGCGCAGGCCCGCCGTGCCGGCCAGGATATTGGGCTGGACGACTTCGAGATCGCCAGCCGCAAGGTGCCCGTGATCGCCAATGTCCGGCCGAGCGGCGACACGTATTTGATGGAGGACTTCTTCTATGCCGGCGGCCTGCCGGCGCTGATGAACCAGATCAAGCCACACCTGCATCTCGACTGCATCACCGTCACCGGCAGGACTCTTGGCGAGAACATCGAGGGGGCCGAAGTCCACAATGCCGACGTGATCCGCGGGATCGACAATCCCATCTACAAGGAAGGCGCGCTCGCGGTGCTGAAGGGCAATCTCGCGCCCGACGGCTGCGTCATCAAGCCCTCTGCCTGCGCACCGCGCTTCCTCAAGCACACGGGACCTGCGCTGGTGTTCGACGACTATCCATCGATGAAGAAGGCGGTCGACGATCCCGATCTCGACGTCACCGAGGATCACATCCTCATCCTGCGCAATGCCGGGCCGCAGGGCGGTCCTGGCATGCCGGAATGGGGCATGCTGCCGATCCCGACCAAGCTGGTGAAGCAGGGCGTCCGCGACATGGTGCGGATCTCCGATGCGCGCATGAGCGGCACCAGCTACGGCGCGTGCATCCTGCATGTTTCCCCGGAGTCCTATATCGGCGGCCCGCTGGCGCTGGTGCAGAACGGCGACTTCATCACGCTCGACGTCGCCGCCCGCACCATCAACCTCGATGTATCGGAGGACGAACTCGCCAAGCGCCGCGCCGCCTGGAAGCAGCCCGAGCGCCGCTTCGAGCGCGGCTATGGCTGGATGTTCACCAGGCACATCAAGCAGGCCAATGACGGCTGCGACTTCGACTTCCTCGAGACGGATTTCGGCGCGCCGATCGGCGAGCCGTCGATCTACTAGGTTCTGTCGTTCCGGAGCGCGACGCGAATCCGGAACCTCGAGATTCCGGTTTCGATGCTGACGCATCGCCCCGGAACGACGACCAGAGAGAGTACACCCATGACCAAACTATCCGAAGCCACGCGCAACAAGCTGAAATCCGTCTCCACCGCCACCGTCGCCACCGCGCTGTTCAAGCGCGGCCTCCGCATCCAGATGATCCAGGATGTTCGCCCGTTGAGCCCCGACCAGCCGACCATGGTCGGTGAGGCTTTCACCCTGCGCTACATGCCGGCGCGCGAGGATCTCAACACCATCGATGTGTTCAAGGACCGCTCCCATCCGCAGCGCAAGGCGGTTGAGGATTGTCCGCCGGGCGCGGTGCTGGTGATGGATAGCCGCAAGGATGCGCGGGCCGCCTCGGCGGGCGCGATCCTGGTCACGCGCCTGATGAAGCGCGGCGTCGCCGGCGTCGTCACCGACGGCGGCTTTCGCGATTCTGCCGAGATCGCCAGGCTCGGCTTTCCCGCTTTCCACCATCGCCCGAGCGCGCCGACCAACCTCACGCTGCACCAGGCGATCGAGATCAACGTGCCGATCGGCTGCGGCGACGCTCCGGTATTTCCCGGCGACGTCATCCTCGGCGATGCCGACGGCGTCATCGTCATCCCCGCACACTTGGCCGAGGAGATCGCCGACGAAACCTTCGAAATGACCGCGTTCGAGGATTTCGTCACCGAGGAAGTCGGCAAGGGCCGTGGCATCTTCGGTCTCTATCCCGCCACCGATCCGAGGACGCTGACCGATTTCGCGGAATGGCGGAAGAAGAACGGGAGGTAGTCGCCTCTCACCGCTCGCGGGAGCAGATCATGCCGCCGCCATCCCCACCGCCCACAGCGCGAACGCGTACACGATCGCGACTTCGTCCAGCCGGTCGAATCGTCCTGAGGCGCCGCCGTGACCGGCGCCCATGTTGGTGCGAAGCAGGACCGGGCCGCCGCCGGTCATGGTGGCGCGCAGGCGCGCGATCCACTTTGCGGGCTCCCAATAGGTGACGCGCGGATCGGTCAAGCCACCCATCGCCAGGATCGCCGGATATTCTTTTGCAGCAACGTTGTCGTAAGGCGAATACGACAAAATGGTGCGAAAATCCTTCTCGCTCTCGATCGGGTTGCCCCATTCGGGCCATTCCGGCGGCGTCAGCGGCAGCGTGTCGTCGAGCATGGTGTTGAGCACGTCGACGAACGGCACTTCGGCGACGATGCCGGCGAACAGCTCGCCGGCGCGGTTGGCCACGGCGCCCATCAGCATGCCCCCGGCCGAGCCGCCATGGCCGATGATCCGCTTGGCGCTGGTGTATTTGGCATCGATCAGCGCGCGCGCGCTGGCGGCGAAATCGTCGAACGAATTTGTCTTCTTCTCGCGCTTGCCGTCGAGATACCAGCCCCAGCCCTTGTCCGCGCCGCCGCGGATATGGGCGATGGCGTAAACGAAACCGCGATCGACCAGCGACAGGCGATTGGCATTGAACGAGGCCGGCATCGCCATGCCGTAGGAGCCGTAGCCGTAGAGCAGCAGCGGTGCCGAGCCCTCGAGCGGGAGCCCGCGGCGATAGAGGATCGAGACCGGCACCTCGGCACCGTCATGCGATTTCGCCATGATGCGGGTGGTGACGTAGTCGGCGGCATCGTGGCCGGACGGAATCTCCTGGCGCTTGCGCAGGACGCGCGTGCGCTTGACCATGTCGTAGTCATAGACTTCCGAGGGCGTCGTCATTGACGAATAGGCAAAGCGCAAATTCGTCGTGTCGAATTCGTAGGAGCCCATCGTGTCCAGCGAATAAGCGGCTTCTTCGAACGAAATCTCGTGCTCCTCGTTCGTTGCGAGGTCGCGGATCACGATCGCCGGCAGCGCATGGGAGCGCTCGAGCCTCACGAGATGGCCGGCATAGAGGTCGATGTCGATGATGTAGAGCCCGGTGCGGTGCGGGATCAGATCGCGCCAGTTCTTGCGCTCGGGCGAAGCGAGCGGCGCGGTGACGATCTTGAAGTCGATGGCGTCATCCGCATTGGTGAGAATGAAGAGCTCGTCGCCGCGATCGGCGAGTGAATATTGCACGCCCTCCTGGCGCGCCGCGACCAGGCGCGGCGGCGCCTCGGGATTGGCGAGATCGATCAGCCGCTGTTCCGAGGTCTCGTGGTCGCCGCCTGCGATCACACAGAAGCGGCCGCTGGTGCTCTCATGCAGATGGGTGAACCAGCCGGCATCCTGCTCCTCATAGACCAGCGTGTCGTCGGCCTGCTTGGTGCCGAGCCTGTGCCGCCACACCTGCATCGGACGGTGATTGTCGTCCAGCTTCACGTAGAAGAAGCTCCTGCAGTCCGCGGTCCAGACCACACTGCCGTCGGTCTCCTCGACGAGGTCGTCGAGATCCGTCCCGGTCGCCCAGTCCCTGACGCGGATGGAAAAATACTCGGAGCCCTTGGTGTCCGCGCTCCAGGCCTGCAGCTTGTGATCATATGAGTGCCGGCTGCCGCCAAATTTGAAATATTTGTGGCCCTTGGCGAGGGCGTCGCCGTCGAGCACGATCTGGCCCTCGCCGCCGTCGCGCGGCATGCGGCCGAACAGCTCGTGCTGCCCGCCTTCGCGGAATCTGCGGAAATAGGCAAAGGGCCCATCGGGCGACGGTACGCTGGAATCGTCCTCCTTGATCCGCCCTCGCATCTCGCGCACCAGCGTCTTTTGCAAAGCCGCGGTGTGGCCGAGCAGGCTCTCAGTGTAGACGTTCTCCTCATCCAGATATTTGCGGATATCAGGGTCGAGCACGGCGGGATTGCGCAGCACCTCCTGCCAATTCGCGTCCTTCAACCAGGCATAGTCGTCGGTCACGGCGATCCCATGCCGCGTGAAGGAATACGGCCGGCGCGGGGCGACGGGGGGCTGGGAAGGCGTCTTGGCTTGTGTCACTCAATCCTCGTTCGTGTCTCGCCGGCTCGGATCGTCATGCGCGGGCTTGACCCGCGCATCCACCAACGAAGATTCGTGAGCGATGGATTGCCGGGCCAATCCGGCAATGACGGCGGCAGGAGCGGCAGTTCGCGCATAATATGGCGACGAGAGCACGAATTGCCAGCCGCGCAGCGCCGAACCAGACGGGTTGTTGACCGGCCGCTCGTATGCTTTAGGGACGAGATTCCCGCCGCCGGTCCAGCCTGATGCTGTTCAATTCCTATCCGTTCATCCTGCTTTTTCTGCCGATCGTGCTGGCCGGCTATTTCTGGCTCGGCCGGCGCGGCAATCTGGCGCCGGTGATCTGGCTCGCGCTGGCCTCGCTGGCCTTCTACGCCATCGGCAGCTGGCAATTCCTGGCCCTGCTGCTGATCTCGATCGCCTTCAACTACGGCGTCGGCCATCTGCTGATCGTGGCGAAGCTCACTCCCGTCCAACGAAAGGCCGCGCTCATTCTCGGTGTCGCCGGCGATCTCCTCGTGCTCGGCATCTTCAAGTATGCCGGCTTTGCGGCTGAGAACATCGACGCGCTGCTCGGCACGCATCTAGTCGTCCACATCCTGCTACCGGTCGGCATTTCCTTCTATACCTTCACGCAGATTGCGTTCCTGGTCGACGCCTATCGCGGGCGGGTCGCAGCCTATGCGCTGCCGCATTATGCGCTGTTCGTGACCTATTTCCCGCATCTGATTGCCGGGCCGATCCTCCACCACAAGGACATGATTCCGCAATTCGAGCGCCAGGAATCGAAGCATCCGGACGCGCACCTGATCCTGTGCGGAATCATCATCTTCGCAATCGGCCTGTTCAAGAAGACTTGCCTCGCCGATGGCATCCAGCCGCTGGTCGCGCTCGCCTTCGAGGCGCGCTCGCCGAGCTTCGACCAGGCCTGGCTTGGCGCGCTCGCCTACACATTCCAGCTCTATTTCGACTTTTCCGGCTATTCCGACATGGCGATCGGAATCTCGCTGATGTTCGGCATCTTCCTGCCGGTCAATTTCAACTCGCCCTACAAGGCGACCAGCATCGTCGAGTTCTGGCGCCGCTGGCACATGACGCTGTCGCAGTTCCTGCGCGACTATCTCTACATCCCGCTCGGCGGCAACCGCCGCGGCCGCGTGCTGCGCTACGTCAATCTGATGATGACGATGCTGCTCGGCGGCCTCTGGCACGGCGCGGCCTGGACGTTCGTTGCGTGGGGCGCGCTGCATGGGGCTTATCTCTGCATCAACCATGCCTTCAACGCGGTGGTGCCGAGCATTCCGTCACCCCTTGCGAGGCCGGCTCGAATCGCTGGCGCCGCGCTCACCTTCCTGGCCGTGGTCGTCGCCTGGGTGTTCTTCCGGGCCGAGAGCGTCGCCGGGGCGCTACGGATCCTCCGCGCCATGGTCGATCCCTCGGAGGTCGTCTTCGGCCGCCAGGAGATCGCGGCGCTGGTGCTGATCTCCATCTACGCCCCGCTGGTATGGCTGGCGCCGAACACGCAAGCGGTCATGGGTTACGATCACGGCAGCCGCAAGGTCGGCGAGGCCTTGCGGGCAGGGCGCATGCGGCCGCTGTTTCTCTATGGCGCCTCGCTGGTGCTCGCCTTCGGCATTCTGGGCATCCAGAGCCACAGCGAATTCATCTATTTCCGGTTCTGATGGGCGCCCCATTCACCAATGTGAGACGTCTGCTCCTCGCGAGCATCGTTTGCGTGCTAGGCGCGGCCGCGCTCACCTATGTCGTCGATCCCCTGCAATTGCTCCGTCCCTCGCGCCTCACCGCGTTCTATTCCGAAGACACTCGCGTGCAGAATGCCGGGCTGATCCGCAGCCAGTCGTTCGACACTGCGTTCATGGGCACCTCGCTCGCGATCCATTTTCGCCAGAGCGAGATCGACCGCGCGCTCGGTACCCGTTCGCTCAAGCTGGCGATGACCGGCTCCAATTCACGCCAGCAGAGCTTCGTGCTGGAGCAGGCGATCGATCGCGGCGCAAGGCGCGTGGTCTGGGAGATGGACGACTTCATCTTCGTCGATGCCGCCGACATCGAGGCGGATCCTTATCTGTCCGTCGATCTTTACCGCGCAACGGCCACGGGCATCGCGTCCTATCTGTTCAGCGCGGCGATGGCGAAGGAGTCGCTGTTCGCATTGCTGAGGTCGGTTCCGCCGCTGCGCGACCCGCTGACCCGGGCAGCGCCGTCTCTTCCCGTCAAGTTCGCGCTGGCGGACGTCGACGACATCTATGCGCTGCCGCGGGATTTCGACGTCGCGCGCGACTACAATGCGAAGAAGACGCTTGCCGCCTTCACCTACATCACAGATCCTGCGCGCAGCCGCTTCCTCGGCGAAGGCTACGGCTACGACGCCATGGTCGGACATTTCGAGCGCGATGCTCTCGGCCTGATCTCACGCCATCCCGACGTGACCTTCGACGTCTATTTCCCGCCCTATTCGATCCTGCAATTCGTCGCCATGCGCGACGCCTCGCCCGAGACGCTGAAGATCGTCACCGATCTGACGGCCGTCATTGCGCAGCGACTGACGCTGCTTCCCAATGTCCGCCTCCATGACTTCCGCGCGATCAGGCAGGTGACGCACGATCTCGACAACTACAGCGACGTCATTCACCACTCGCCGGTAGTCGATGCGAAGGTGCTGAAGTGGCTGAGAAGCGGGGAGTATCGGGTCGACCCGAAAGCGCCGCTCAAATCGCTGAATGAGTTGAAGACCCAGATCGAAGTATATCGCCTCGAGCACTGATCTTACCCTCTCCCGCAAGGGGAGAAGGAAGAAAGAGGCGCGGCGTCGGCAGGGACAGCGTTACCTTACGCCGCCACTTCCTCACCCAGATACGCCACCGCCGCTTCCAGTCCGCCCTTGCCGTGCGGGATCTTCAGCGCATTGAGCCCGATCTCGATCACGCCGAGCGTGCCGAGCAGCATCGGCGCGTTGACATGGCCCATATGGGCGATGCGGAACGCCTGTCCCGAGAGATCGCCGATGCCGGTGCCGAGCACGACGCCGCACTTGTCCTTGCAATAGCGCTGCAGCACCGCGGGGTCATGGCCGTTGCTCATGGTCACGGTGGTCACGGTGTTGGAGCGCTCGCTGGCTTCGGCGACGTTGAAGCCGAGCACCTGGCCTTCCGACCACACGGCGACTGCGCGGCGCGCGGCTTCGCCGAGCAGGCTGTGACGACGGAAGGCGTTCTCCAATCCTTCCTCGTGCAGGAGATCGATCGCCCGGCGCAGCGCGAACAACAGATGCACCGGCGCAGTGCCGGCATATTTGCGATAATTCTCGGTACCCTCGCGCTCGCTCCAGCTCCAATAGGGCGTCGCCATGTTGGCCTTCTTGTGCACCTCGAGCGCGCGCGCATTGGCGGCGACGAAGCCGAGACCGGGCGGCGTCATCAGGCCCTTCTGCGAGCCGGACATGGCGACATCAATGCCCCATTCGTCCATCTTGAAGGGCATGCAGCCGAGCGAAGCGACGGTGTCGACCATGTACAGCGCGGGATGGCCGCTCGCCTTGATCGCCTTGCCGATTGCCTCGATGTCGTTCTGCACGCCCGAGGCCGTGTCGACCTGGACCACGACGACGGCCTTGATGGCGTGCTCCTTGTCGCGGCGCAGACGGTCTTCGACCTCGTGCGGCCGCACCGCGCGACGCCAGTCGCCCTTGAGCACCTCGACCTCGGCGCCCATCAGCGCGGCCGCATTGCCCCAGCCGATCGCAAAGCGCCCGCTCTCCAGCACCAGCACCTTGTCGCCGCGCGACAGCACGTTGCTGAGTGCCGCTTCCCAGGCGCCGTGACCGTTGGCGATGTAGATGTAGGACTTGCCCTTGGTCGCAAACAATTTCGAGATGTCGCCGAGCAGGCTCTCGGTGAGGTCGAGCATCTCCTTGGAGTAGATGTCGATCGCCGGGCGATGCATCGCCCGCAGCACCTCGTCGGGCATCGTGGTGGGCCCGGGGATGGCCAGAAATTCCCGGCCCGCGCGAACGGTCATTGCTGTTGGTCCTTGTTGCTTGAGGACGGACTGATGGCTTGCTGGGTCATACCTTTACGCGGCGCTGAAGCCTTGGAAAAGCGCGCAAAACGCGGGTCTGGGTTATCGTTTGGTCTCGCGGCAGCCGGCGGCTTCGGCCTCCTCGACCGAGCAGAACCAGCGGGTGCCCTTGCTGACCTTCATCCTGATCTGGGTGTACCAGCGGCTGGTCGGCCGGTGATAGATGCACTCGCCGGCGCTGTTCACATTGCCCTTGATGGTGCAGTCCGGCGAGGGGGCGACCGGCCCCGAGGCCGAGGCAAGCAGCACGGCATGCGCTCCGTCGGGCGGCTTGGTCGCGCCCAGAATAGTGGTCTTCTTGTTTCGGACGCGCCAGTCCCAGGGCGCGATGAAGGCGCCCTGCCACATCCCGACCTTGGCCTCGCGCGCGGCTTTTTCATCCGCCTCGTAGTCGCGGGACATGCGGGTATAGGCCAGCGCCCAGCCGCTGCGCACCAGCCATTTCTGGATGTCCTCGCCACCGACCTCGCAGCGCGCCACGGTGCGGCCGCGCCGGTCGATAGAGCGGGTGTGGCAGACCCAGTTCCTGCCGTCGGCGTGTTTGGCAAGCTCGTCGCGGGCCGCGACGCCGCAGGTCCACCGCTCGGCCTTGGTGTTAAGGCAGAGCTGGTCGATTGCGGGCGCGTCGATGCCGCCGAGCCGAATGCGCGTATTGCCGATCACGACCGCATCGCCGGCACGGACCTTTGCGGTCCCGGCGATCTCGGCGGCGTACGCCAGCGACGGGAGGGCCAGCAAAGACAGCGCAAGGAGGAATTTTCGCAACATGCCGGTCCGCGTGTGATGAACGTCTTTGCTAGACGGCGCAATTGTGGTCGGCTTTTGGCTCGTCGGCCAGCTTATGCCTCACGATTGAGCTTTCAACTTCCCGTCATTGTGGAAGGGCGTTCTCCCCCTCCAGGGCAGGGTAACAGAGTTCGTCACCCCCGCGCCATCGCGCGCTTCGCCACTGCCAGTCCCATCAGCACGAAGGCCGACGTCACCTCCGGGCCGCCGACAAGAATCCGCGTCGGCGTCTTCATCTTGTTCCACTCGTAGGCGCGGAACGGGCCGCGGCGGCCGCCTTCGCCAAGGCTCGAGATGATGACGTTCAAGGCCGGCGCAAAGGCGCGCGGGTCTGCCCCGAGATGGCCGAGCGCGATCAGCGCCAACGCGGCGTCGAACACGTTCATCTCCGCAGCCATCAGCTCGCCTTTGACGTAGGCCAGCACGCGGTGGCGGATGAAATCGAAATCGCCGGCTGGGTCGATCGCCGCTTGCGCGGCCAGCGGCAGCGACAGGAACGCGGCATAGCAGCGGCCGAAATAGGCGCTGTAGAGCTCCGGCAGATAGTAGATGTGCGAGCGCGGATTGGCGAAGGCACCGCTCGCCGCCAGCCGCTTCTGAAAGCCGATGATGCGATGGACGGTGGCGAGCCGCGCCGGAGTCTCCAAGACCTTCCAGCGCCCCAGGTTGCGAAAGCTCACCTCGAGGATGTCGAGATTGAGCGTCGGGTCGAGATCGTTGCCGTAAGGGCGCTCGCCGGCGAGGTTGTCGATCCAGGTCGCAACCCCGCCCTCGTAGTCGATGTTGTCGTTGAGCGGCACGGTCACGCGGGGGGCGTTGACGCCGGCGCGCACCTGATAGCCGGCGTAGAAGTCCAATAGCGGCTGTTCGATGATGGGATCGGTGCAGCCGGCCTGCGTCGCTGCGGAGATCGAGCACGCCGTGGTGTCGCAATCCGGCACGTAGATTCCGAAGCCGAGATCCTGCTTGATCTGTGCGAAGTAGCGGGAGAAACGTGGATGCGGCGCCGGCGCCAGTGCGGTGACCACGTTGAAGCGTGCGCCGCCCAGGCCCTCGACCTCCTCGCGGCTGATGTTGACGCAGAAATCCACCATGTCGGCGATGGCGCGCTCCGCTGCCGTCTTGTCAGCCGGCGAGGCGAGTCCGGTCTCGACATAGCTCAGCAGCGCCTCGATGAAGAACGCGTCGTAATAGGCCGAGCGGTGGCGGATCTGCACCGGCTCCCACATCGGCTCGGCAATGCCTTTCCAGGGCGGATTGACCACGGCGCGTGCCGGCGAGCGCGCGATGAAGACGCGGGCGAGATTGAACAGCAGCGAGGAGTTCTTGTAGCCGCGGGCGTTCAGCCCCGTCAGTGCCATGATCAGCTCACGCCCGCGGAAATCGGGATCGCCGATCAGGTTGAAGGCGGCATAGGTCGGCAGGAAACCGTTTCGGCGGTGCGAGCCGAGCAGATGCTGTGCGCAGTCGCGGATCGCGCCGTCGATCTGCGCGCTCTGCGGCATGTCCGCAGCGAACGGCGCCGGTGGCGGCTTGGGATGGTCGAGCGCGATGCTGTCGACGAGATCGGCGACGGGCTGGCCGATCGCGGCCCAGTCCGGCTCGGCCTCGTCGCGGGCGCGGGCGAGCGCCTCGCGCAACCGGGCCAGCTTCGTCTCGTCGCGCAGCTCGGGCAGGCCGGCGCGACGGAGCAATATCCGTAGTGCGGGATTGCCGAGTGCAGTCTTGTAGAATTTGGCCAGATGTGGATCGCCGCCGGCCGTCACAGACAATACCGGGTCGCAGACGTCGTAAAGCGAGGGGCCGTCCTTCCGCGCCGTCAGCGCCCGGCAGGCGGCGCCGGCAAAATAATGAAAGCTCATGAAATACCTGGTTGCGGGGGCTTGGCCGGGGCCGGCGAGCGCGCAGCTGTCCGCACGCCACCCCCTGCAAGTCTTTGAAAAGGCTACCCGGATTCGCAGGAAATACAAACGTGAAGGAGGTCACGGAAAATGCCGGCATGAGGGCTGCATGGTCAGCCTCGGGAAGGCTACGGGGAAGCCCAGAATCGGGAAGTTTGGCGGGGTGAATTAATCAACATATTCAGTATCTTATCTCAAATTTTTGGCAATCTATTGCTCCAGGTCCTATATGCGGTTAAGGGTTTGTTTGGTGCGGCGCCGCAAATTGCGCGCAATTCGGGGGCACATCCCCGGCCAATCCCTCAAACCTAAAGACGCTATCGCGCTACTCAAACAGTGTGCGCGCGCTTGGCTGGTCTTTGGCACAGGAAACGAACCGAGATGAATGTAAAGCAGCTCGACCTTTCCAGACGGACGATCGCGGTCGCCGCAGCCCTCATCGGCACGGTGTCGCTCGTGATCGGCGCCCATGCTGCTCTGAACATGCGTGCGATCGATGCCGCCAAGGCCGTCACGACCGACCAGATCACCGGTTCGATCGGTCAGAGCGCGCGCCTCGCTCTGGTCATCGGCAATGGACATTATCCCGACGCCAGCGCGCCGCTGACGCAGTCGATCAACGACGCCCGCGCGCTGTCCTCGTCCCTGCGCAAGAACGGCTTTGACGTCGACATGGTGGAAGACGCGACCAAGGACGACATGGTCCGCGCCGTCAACCGCCTGAAGTCCCGGATCAAGCGCGACAGCGTCGTCATGCTGTTCTTCGGCGGCTACGGCGTGCAGGCTGGTCGTGAGAGCTACATGCTGCCGGTCGATGCCGTGATCTGGAAGGAACGCGACGTGCGCCGGCATGGCGTCTCCATCGACGGCGTGCTCGACATGATGAAGGAGCAGGGCGCCAAGGCCAAGCTCGTCGTGGTCGATGCCTCCCGCCGTAACCCTTACGAGCGGCGCTTCCGCTCCTATAGTCACGGCCTCGCGCCGATCAGCGCGTCCGACAACGCGCTGATCCTCACCTCCGCGTCGCCCGGCAAGGTCGTCGACGACGGCAGGGGTGAGCACAGCGTGCTGGTCAGCGAATTCCTCAACAACCTCGGTCAGCCGGGTAGCGCCGAAAGCGTCTTCAACAAGACGCGCCTCGCCATCTCGCGCGCCAGCGAAGGCGAGCAGGTCCCGACCGTTTCCTCCTCGTTGCTCGAAGACGTCCGGTTGAGCGAAGCCGGCGGCTAGCTTTTCTTACCCTCCCTTGCAGGGGGAGGGTCGATCGTGCGCAAGCGCGAGCGGGGTGGGGTGATCTCTCCTCTCGGGGAGTGCCCGCACGGGTGAGGTGTCCTGTTTCTCCGCGACTACTTCGCGGCTTCTGCACTCGCCATCACCGGGCGCACCGGGTCGCCTTCGCGGAGCAGCGCGCCGGCGCGCGCGACGACGACATCGCCTTCGTTGAGCCCGTCGCGGACCTCGATATTGCCGCCCGACATCAAGCCGACCTCGATACGCTTGGTCTCGACGCGGTTGCGGCGGATCACCTGCACCACGGTCCCGGCGGAGGAGTACTGCACGGCGGTGAGCGGCACCGCGACGTTGCAGCTCTGTCCGGTCTTGATCAGGGCGCGCCCGCTCCCGTTCAGGAGCAGCCGCTTCTGCGAGGAAATGCCGATATAGACCATGCCCTGCTGGATGTTCGGCTCGACGGTCGCCCCGATGCGGCGCACCTTGCCGCTGATGTCGCCGGCACCTGCGATCCGCACGGTGGCCTGCTGATTGACTGCGAGCTTGCGCACGTCCGCGGTGGCGACGAGGCCGACCAGATCATATTCGCTGCGCGCCACGATCGTGAACAGCGCCTCGCCCTTGGCCGAGGCGAAGTTGCCGATCTGCGCGGTCGAATTTGCGATCACGCCGGCGACGGGTGCGGTGACCTGAAGCGTGCCGCCTTCGGGCAGCGCGAGCCGCGCCAGCACCTGTCCGGCGGTGGTGGTGTCGCCCGCTTCCGCCAGCACGTCCGTGACCTTCAGGCCGGGACGCTCGGGCCGCACCGAGGTTTCCTCGCGCGCGATGATCGTGCCGGTCGCCTCGACGATGTCGGAGAAGCAGGATTTTGCGACTTTCAACACCGTGACCGCCGGCCCCTTGGGCGCATCGTCATCGGCGGCAGCCGGGTAGGGGCTGACGACGAGCAGGCCGGCGAGGGCTGCGGGACACAAGTTGCGAACGACGGCACGGGACAAATGACGCATTGGAAATTCCACGGGGGCTATGCCTCCAACCGATAGCAGATGGCCGCCGCGCGCACTACGGCCGCGTCGTCCCAAGACGGGATGCCGCGCCGCCGCAGGCGTCGCGGCAAGTCTTTGATTAGTCGCGGGATTGGAGAACAGGTTCGCGCCTGTTGACCTTGGTCGCCATCGCGGCCCGAACGCGGGTGAAGGCGCCGCGGCGCTAGGACATCCACGATTCTGGGGGCACGTTCGTCCAGCGTCATTGGCAGCCGGTCAACCGCCGATCCGGGATGCTGCCGGCCAACTTGTCGTCCTGCTGCACCACGTCGAAGACGTCACAGGGCAGGTCGCGGCACCGCGCTGACCGTCAGCTGCGGCGCTCCCCGAGCAGCTTGCCGGACGAGCGCTCGATCAAATGCAGCCGCGTGCAGGCCGGGCAGGACACGGACACATGCGTACGATCGGCCGGCTCATCGGTCAGCCGATGCTGCACGTTCAGGCCCGTCTGGGGGCATTTGAAGACAATTTGTCGGTCCATGCGCAAGATATGACGCCAAGGCGGGCCTCGTGGAATTACGGATGTTTACGTAGGTCGGTGGCCGCGGCTCCCCCGGCGGGATCAAGAACTCCACCCCGTTCGGCTCCTGCCGGCAGGGTAGCTTCGGCTTGGCCGGCGCGCCGCTGTGGCCCGCAGGGGATCGGAAGGGATCTTGCGATGCGATGCGAACCAATGCCGTGCGAACGCATTGAACCGGCATGCCGCGTGAGAACGATCTCGAAGGTAAGCCCGACATGGGTGGCAAGCATGGCGGTCAGGCCGGCCAGCCCAAGCTTCCGCCGCGTCCGCAGGAGGGCGAGCGCGATGGTGACGTCGTGGCAAAGCGCCACACCGGCCAAACCGATCGCGCGCCGTCTCCGACCAAACCAAAATAGCGCCTTGCGCACCGCCGGCGCGCCGGAACGGCGGCAACGTGATGCCGTTAGCCTGGAGTGGCAGCAAGAGTTGGAAACGGAGGCTGGCTCGTGTTTTGGATCTGTTGGAACACCGCCTGGTCGTTGATCATCAGCGGCATCATGGTCGCCACCATCGTCAGCCACCCCGACGCCGAATTCGCCGAAGTGCGAGCGGCCCGACGATTGATGTGAGCTTCCCGATCTCGCGCAAGCCGTCCTGATTCACGTCATGCTGCCCGGCATGAAGCAGCGGATGAGGGGGCGGCCGTTGACGTAATAGGGCCAGACCATGGTGCGCCCGGCGCGATTGGGCTCGGTGATGACGGCGTCGTCGGGCACATCGATCCACTCGCCGAGCAGCCGCACCCGGTAATGTCCGTCCCGCGTCTCCCAGTCGACATCGGCCAGCGCAGTGCCGTCGGCATCGGAACAACAGGGACCCCCGGCCTTGCTGCGCAGGCTCTCGAACCAGTCCTTGAGAGGGGAGTTTGCATAGCGCCCGTCGTCGCGGGCCTCCGCGGAGAGCCCGATGATGGCCGCAGCCGCAACGAGAGGGATCATTCTGAAAGCCACGATCGCCATGTCACCTCGCTCGATCTCGCAAACACGCGCAGGTCAGCGCCGGCTGAAGGCCGCTGCGATGCGCGTGATGCAATGTTAGCCGGTGCCCGCCGGCCAGAGTTCCCGGCCGTCTCGGCGAGGCGATAACTGCGAGGCCCGGCGTTCGATCCTATTTACAACCGGCGATTATGAGCAGACGAGGAAGGGGGCGAGCAGGGCTATCCGGCGGCACGCCGCGGACGGACCGGTTTGCCGGAGGCCGGGGGCCGGGCTTCCGCCACGTAGTCGGGAAGTTGAAACTTGCGCCGGTAATCCTTCGGCGACACGCCGGCCTGCTTTCGAAACAGGCGGCGGAAGGAGGCCACGTCCTCGTAGCCGACCTCGCGACAGATGTCCTCGATACCCGCTTCGGTCGTCTCGAGCAGTTGCTTGGCCTCCTCGATGCGCAGCGTCTGCACATAGGCGAGCGGCGAATAGCCGGTCGCTGCGCGGAAGCGGCGATCGAATGAGCGCTTCGGTAGCCCGGAGTGATGCACCAGCGCCGCAATGAGATCCTGCCGCTGATAGTTCTGCGCGATGTAATCCTGGCATCGCGTGATCACGCCATCCCCGTGATCCACGTTCTGCACCATGGAGGCGAACGGCAATTGTCCTTCGCGATGCCACTGGTAGAGAAACAGCTTCGAGATACGGATCGCCTCCTCCGTGCCGCCGTATTTCGCGACGATCAGCAGCGCGAGATCCTGCCAGGACGATGCGCCGCCCCCGCAGACGAGATTGTGTCCGGGCCCGTTCTGCACCAGGACGCGGTCCATGCGGAGCTTGACCTCCGGGAAATGCTTTCGGAACACCGGCTCGTAAACCCAGTGTGTCGTCGCCTCGCACCCGTCGAGCAGGCCGGCTTCGGCGAGCACGAGCGATCCGCCGCAGGATCCGTACATCTGCGCGCCTGCCTCGTGCATCTTCCTGATCCATGCGATCAGCCGGCGATCAAGCCCGGCGGTGCCGGTCTTTGCAGTGACGATCACATTCGGCACGAACACGATATCGGTCGATGCGACGTGATCGGCGATGTCCTGCGGCATGATGCTGACGCCGGTGACCAGCGTGATCGGGCCGGGCTCGGCGCCGACCAGCCGCGGCTCGAACAAGCCGTCCGGCGTGCCGCCTTTGACGCCGTCCCATATGCGCCCTGCGCCCCACAATGTGTCGAATACGCCGTAGATGATCGACGGATCGCATTCGGCAAACACCGGAATACTCACGCGTACACGTCCACGTGACATTCTGCAGCCTCTGGCTCGATTGGCTCGAAACTGACTATTCTGCCTCTGCATCCGCAAGTCCAGACACCGTATGTCGCACCTCAACGGCGCACGTCCGCGCCTTCGAAGGAGCAGGTCATGAACTTGGATGAGAGAAAGCTCGAGCAGTTGCTCGGACTCGTGGTCAACGAACTCGGCGCGGCCTCCAATGCGGCGCTCGTCGTCCTCGGCGACCGGCTGGGTCTATTCCGCGCGCTGGCCGAACGCCCGATGACGTCAGGCGAGCTCGCCGATCGGACAGGGACCCATGAGCGCTACGTCCGCGAATGGCTGTCCGCACAGGCGGCCTCCGGCTTCGTGAGCTACGATGCGACGAACGATACGTTCAGCATGACACCGGAGCAGAAGGCGGTCTTCGCGGATGAAAACAGTCCGGTCGCGATGGTCGGCGGCTTCAGCCTGCTGCCGGCGGTCTATCACGACGAGCCCCGATTGGCCGAAGCGTTCAGAACCGGCAAGGGCCTGCGCTGGAGCGATCACTGCAATTGCATGTCCTGCGGTGTCGATCGTTTCTTCCGGCCCGGCTATCGCGCGCATCTGATCGCGGAATGGCTGCCTGCGCTGGGCGGCGTTGTCGAGAAGCTGGAGCGAGGTGCGAAGGTCGCGGACGTCGGCTGCGGTCACGGCTATTCGACAAGGCTGATGGCCGAGGCTTTCCCGAACTCGGACTTCATCGGCATCGATTACGATGAGGCCTCGATCGGCTGCGCAAGGTCCGAGACGTCCGGCGTGCGCAATCTCCGCTACGAGGTCGCCAAGGCGCAGGATTTCGCCGGATCGGGTTTCGATCTCGTGACGATGTTCGACGCGCTGCACGACATGGGCGATCCCGTCGGCGCGGCACGTCATATTCGTTCCGCACTGAAGGACGACGGCACGCTGATGCTGGTGGAGCCGGCGGCGGGCGACAGTCTTGCCGACAATCTCAACCCGGTCGGGCGCGTCTACTACGCGGGCTCCACCCACATCTGTCTGCCGACGTCGCTGAGCCAGGATGTCGGTCTGGGACTGGGGGCGCAGGCCGGCGAGAAGCGGATTGCGCAGGTGTTGCGGCAGGGCGGCTTCTCGCAGATCGCCAAGGCTGCCGGTTCGCCCTTCAACATGATCCTGGAAGCGCGGCCATGAGGGCCGCGCTCATTCTCCAGAGGCGGATCAGCGCGGGCGCAGTCCGGCCGTACGCTGCGGACGCAAGCCGAGAATTGCCGTGATCGACATCATCTTCCACCTCCTTCTCGCCCGCGCCTCGCTGGTCACCGGCCTGTCCCGCTGGTCCTGGAGGCGGCTGGCTGCGCTCGGCCGCCGCAGATGGCGCGAATTCTGGACCGTCACGGCGGGGGCGTGACCGACGCCGGCCTGCGCCGAGCTTTGGGTGCCGCGGGGTAGCACCGGTTCATCCCGGGGATGGCACGAATCATCACATCGACCGTCTTGCTGCCGCAGCCAAATCGGCGCACTTTGCCGCCGTCGGCTGATTTGCCACCCAAGGTCCCTTTCAGATGATTACCGCATCCAAGGCCTTCATTGCCTTTTGCCTGCTCGCCCTTGTGGGCACTGCGCTCGTGGTCGGCCCGACCGAGCTGCGCCGCCTGCTGCCGGGCGGGACGAAGACTGTCGTCGCCGCCGCGCCGGAGGCAAAGATCGAACCCAGTGTCGAGGCCAAGATCGAGCCCAAGGTCGAGCCCAAGACCGAGCCCAAGACCGAGCCCAAGACCGAACTCAAGGCTGAGGCCAAACCGGAGCCGAGACCGGAGCCCAAGCCGGAGCTTGCCGCCGCTGCGCCGCCTGCACCGGCCGCTGCGCCGCCGCCGGCCGCCGAGCCGAAGGCGGGCGTGCTGGCCGAGACGCAGAAGCAGGTGGCCGCGCTCGGCGATCTCGCGCCTCGCAAGCCACCGGCGGCTGCGGATGCCGGCCCGCGTTTCGACGTCGCCCGAATCGACGATCGCGGCGAGGCGGCGGTGATTGCCGGCCGCGCCGCGCCCGGCGCAAGGGTCGAACTGCTGCGGGACGGCAAGCCGCTCGATACGGTGGTCGCGGACGCCTCGGGCCAATTCGTGATGACCCCGCCGCAGCTGCCTGCCGGGTCGTATGAGCTGACGCTCCGGGCCAAGGCGCCGGACGGCACGGTCACGGAGTCCGGCCGGACCATGCCGGTGACCGTCGCCGAGGCGCCGCCGCCGCCCGCGCGGCCCGCAATGGTGGCGAAGCAGGACACCAGGCAAGCTGAGAAGCCGGACGACAAGTCGGATATCGTGGCCGCGCTGCCGTCGGCTTCACCGCGCCTGGCCTCGGTCCCCGACGGTCAGGCGGTCCGGCCGAAGCCGATCGGCGCGCCGAAGCCCAAGGTCCTGGCGCGGGCGCCGGCAGCCACGACGGTTGCTTCGGCCTCGTCGGCAGACGTGCTCACCGCCGCGTCGGCGGAAGCGGGCGGCAACCGGGTCATTGCCAAGGGTGACAGCCTGTGGGCGCTCAGCCGGCTCGCCTACGGCGACGGTTCCCGCTATGCGGTGATCTTCAATGCCAACCGGGACAAGATCCAGAATCCCAATCTGATCTATCCCGGCCAGACCTTCGTGATGCCGCCGAAGACGGAGTGATGCCGCTGCGGCGGCCGGCGTGCATGGGTTGCGACGCTTTGCCCTGTGCCGCGCCGGAACATTCGGTTCCCTCGCGCGTCATCGTGACTGCGGCGCATTGCGCGCTTGCCGCGGGAGAGAGGGTCAGGACGTGGCCAGATCGGCGGTCAAGTCTGCGTTCATGTCCGGGCGCGTGGGGCTGGCGCTGACCGGCGCCGCCCTGGTGATTGTGGCAGTGCTGCTGCCAAGCAGAGCCGAGGCACAATTCGGATTGCGTGGCGGACCACTCGGCGTCGCGCGCTTCGCGGTCGGCCACATGATGGGACTGTCGCGGCTGCGCCACTCCCGCATGGGGGTGCGCGGCGGCCGCCACCGCTCCGCCGCGTTGAGATCGCAGGATCCCCGCGGCGCCGGGCGTGGTCAGCGATCCAACCCCTACGTCCTGCGCGCGGCCCTCACGGCGCAGGCCGCGCTGTCGGGCTGGCATGGCGGGCGCCGGCCGCAAGGCTGGTGGCGCCATCCCGACGGCAGCTACGGCTGGGTAGGCCCGGTATTCTGGCCATTCGCGCACGATGATCTCACCAACGCGATCATCCTGGGCGACAGTACCAGCCTCTCGCTGTACGGCTATGGCGACATCTATGCCGCGATCTTCGCGCCTTATGCAGCGACGGAGCTCGCCGCCTACACCAAGTCGCAGGGCCGGCGCTCGCGGAGGGTCCCCTCCGCGGAGGCCCTTTGCGAGGCCAGCGATAGCGGCGGCCTGCCGGTCGACCGCGTCGCGAGCACCGTGCAGGCGAACGAGTTGCAGCGCACCGCGCTCGACGAGCTCGCGTCCGCCTGGACTGCCGCGCGCGACACCATCAGCAACGCCTGCCCGTCGCAGGCCCCGGCGAATGCCTCGGAGCGTCTCGGCCTGATGCGCGAGCGGATCGAGGCCATGATCAAGGCAATTGACGCGATCGAAGCGCCGCTTTCGAAGTTTTTCGATCTTCTCAATGACGACCAGAAACGCAGGCTCAATGCGCTCGCCAACGAGCGTCGTGCCGCGCTGGCCGCGGTTCAGCGCAAGGACTCGCAGGCGGCTGCCGCTTGTCAGCCGGACTACGATCCCCGCTATGACGAAAAGGCGCAGCGCCAATATGAGCAGCTCGTGCAGCAGCAATGGCCCGCCGCCGACATCGCCTCCACGCTTCAGCTCGACGAGGTCGCCCGCGCCCGATTTGAGGTGCTGCAGGATACCACGCTGCGCACCATGCAGAAGCTCGGCGCCTGCCCGACGGAAGCCGCCGCGACCCCGCAAGCACGCCTCGCCGCCGTCAAGGCGCGACTGCAGACGATGCTGCAAGAGGTCGGCGGCGTCAGCGATGCGCTCGACGATTTCCAGGCGGATCTGAGCGACGAGCAGAAGGCCGGGTTCGAGGCGATCGGACCGAAGCGGGGAGCGTAAGACTCGCGCCGAAACGCCTCGGGCGAAAGCCGCTAGCCAACCTCGCGCCTGACCTTCGCCGCTGCATCGCACATCGCCTTCAGCTTTCCAAACGCGGTCGCGCGCGGCATGTATTTCATGCCGCAATCGGGCGCCGGGATCAGGCGCTCCGGCGAGACATATTTCAGACCGTTGCGAATGCGGTCGGCGACGGTATCGACGCTCTCGATCGCGGGGTCCGCGAGATCGAGCACGCCGAGCATGATCTTCTTCGACGACAGGTCCTTGAGCACGCCGAGGTCGAGCTTCGGCTGGGCCGCCTCGATCGAGATCTGGTCGGCAATGGTGTCGTCCAGCTCGGCAAGGAAGGAATAGCCGGCGGGCTTGTTCGAGCCGGGCACGACGGCTGCATAGCCAAAGCAGAGATGCACCACGGTCGGCACCGTGATGCCCTGCAGCGCGCGGTTGATCGCCTTGACGGCATAGCGCTTGGCGAGCTCCGGATTGTTGCGCACCCAGGGCTCGTCGAGCTGGATCACGTCGGCGCCGGCCTTCTGCAGGTCGAGCGCCTCGGCATTGACGGCCTCGGCGAGCGCCATCGCCAGCTCTTCCTCGTCCTTGTAGAACTCGTTCTTGGCCTGCTGGCTCATGGTGAAGGGGCCGGGAAGCGTGATCTTGGCGGCGCGCTCGGTGTTCTTGCGCAGGAACTGCATGTCATGCAGCTCGACCGGGCCCTTGCGCCGCACGGGACCGACGACGCGCGGCACCGGCGTCTGCGTGTTGCCGGTGCGTGCCACGATCATCGCGGGATTGTCTGCGTCGATGCCGTCGAGCGCGGTGGCGAAGCGATTGGAGTAGCTCTCGCGGCGGATCTCGCCGTCGGTCACGATGTCGATGCCGGCACGCTCCATGTCCCGGATCGCGACGATGGTGGCATCGTCCTGGGCTTCTTCCAGATGTTCCGGCGGCAATCGCCACATGTCGTGCAGGCGGGTGCGCGGCACCACCTTCGACAGCATGGCGCGGTTCACCAGCCATTCCGGCTGGGGATAGCTGCCGACCACGGTGGTCGGCAGGATGTGCGTCGGCATGGGCATCGGGGTCTCCTTCTTGTTCTTGTTCAGCGCGACCGTTCAGGCCGCGCGCGTTGCCGCGACTGAACCCTCGTCCTTGACGGGATTGCGCAGGATACCGATGCCGGAGATCTCGACCTCGACGACGTCGCCGCCCTTCATCCACAGCGGCGGCGTACGATAGGCGCCTACGCCGCCGGTCGTGCCTGTCACGATCACGTCGCCGGGCGCGAGCTCTGTGAAGGTCGAGCAATAGGCGATCAGGGCCGGCACGTCGAAGACGAGATCGGAGATCGGAGCCTTCTGCACCTCGACACCGTTCAGCCGCGTGATCAGCGTCTGCTTTGTGATATCGGTCAGCTCCTCGGTCGTGACCATCCAAGGTCCGAAGCCGCCGGTGCCGGCGAAATTCTTGCCCGGCGCGAATTGCGAGGTGTGCCGCTGCCAGTCGCGGATGCTGCCGTCATTGTAGCAGGCGTAGCCGGCGACATGGCTGAGCGCGGCTTCGCGCGAGATGCGCCGTCCGCCCTTGCCGATGATGACGGCCATTTCACCCTCATAGTCGAAACGCTCGGACTCCAGCGGCCGGATCATCGGCTGGCCATGACCGACCTGGCTGTTGGCGAAGCGGGTGAAGATCATCGGATGCGCCGGCGTCGGGTGGCCGCTCTCGGCAAGATGCGTGGCGTAGTTGACGCCGATGCAGAAGATCTTGTCGGGATCGGGGATCGTCGGCAGCAGCGCGACGTCCTCGAGCGCGTAGTCAGGCGTCTCGCCGGCAAGCTTCTTCAACTCGTCCATCGAGCCCTTCGCAAGCAGCGTTTTCAGCGTCGGATAGGCCTTCAGGCGCTTGCCCGCGTCGATGACACCCTTGTCGGTGACGATGCCATAGCTCGGCGTGCCGGCGATGGTGAAGCTTGCAACTTTCATCGGTCAAACACTCTCTTCGATGGAGGAAACATAGTCGTCGATCGGAAGCGCGATCTCGCCGTTGCGGATGGGAACGCAAGGCGGCGGAAAGTCCTGGCGGAAGCGGGCGCCGGCCGCGGCGGCGCGATCGAGAAAGCGTTCCAGATGATCCATCGCGCCGGTCGGCAGGTCGTGCAGCACCATCAGCGTCCAGGGCTGCCGGCTGCACTGGCCGAGCGCGCGCTCGGTCCAGCCCTCGGGGTCGTCCCAGTCGCGCGGAATGGAATTCCAGAGCACGCAGCTGTGCTTCTCGCGGGTGAGATAATCGACCACGGACGGCTTGAGCAGCCGCTTGTCCAGATTGCCGCCGCCACCGAACGGCCGGAACCAGCGCTGCGGATGAGCGAGATTGCCGATCGCGTCCTGCGTGCGGCCGATCTCGTTCTCCGCGCTGTCGCGCCCGGATTGCTCGCCAAGCGGAACGCTGTGCGTAAAGGTGTGATTGCCGATCCAGTGTCCCTCGCGGTGCGCGCGCTCCGCAAGGCCGCGCCGCTCGTCATCGGCAAGCTTCTCGCCGATGACGAAGAAGGTGGTCTTGATGCCGCGCCCGCCGAGAATATCGAGCACGCGCGGTGTGACGTCTGGATCCGGACCGTTGTCGAATGTCAGGGTCAAGTCGTACACGCGCGTACCTCAGGTCGCCGGCTGCATCGCGCCCGAAGCGATCTCGTCATTGGCCTGACCGCCACGGGTGCCGGTTTGCCAGATCGCCGCCTTGCGCTCGATCCATCTGATGATGGCGTTGAAGCCGATCGCGAGAAACAGCACGAGCAGCACGCCGGCGAACACATGCGCGCTGTCGAGGATGGTGCGGTAGCGCGAGATCAGATAGCCGATGCCGGCCGAGGAGATCAGCATTTCCGAGACGACCACGCCGACGATCACCAGCGCGCCGCCGACACGCAGGCCGGACAGCACCGTCGGGATCGCCGCGGGGATGATGACGCGGACGAGCCGCTGGCTCAGCGTCGCGCCCATGCTGCGGGCGGCGAGCAGGAGCTGCGGGTCGATGGTCTGGATGCCGGCCGCGGTCGCGAGCATCGTCGGCAGGAAGCCGTAGATCGAGGCGAACGCGATCTTGGACTCCGAGCCGATGCCGAGCCACACGGTGAAGACCGGATAGAGGATCACCAGCGGCACCGCGTAGAGGCTCGACACCATCGGCATGATCAGGACGCGCGGGCCGGGAAGGCTGCCGACGATGGCGCCGAGCAGGATGCCGCCGCCGCAGGCAAATGCCATGGAGACCACGACCTCGTAGAGCGTGACCGCAAGCGCATGGCCGTATTCACCCGCGTCGGTCCACCCGGCCATCAACGTGGACGACAGCGACGGCAGGAACAATTCGGCAATGAGCCCGCTGCGCGGCAGCAGCTCCCACAGCGCGATCAGGCCGATCACGATCAGATATCGCAGCGTCTTGGCGCTGATCTTGGCGCTGATCTTGGCGCTGATCCTGGCGCTCATCCCCGCCTCATGCCGATTTACGAATGTGCCGCCAGATGCGGTCGCGCAGGCTGCCGAAGGCATCGCCGCTCAGCATCTCGTAGGTCCGGGGCCGCGGCAACTGGACCTGGAGATGGTCCACGATGCGGCCGGGCCGCGCCGACATCACGATCACCTCGTCGGCGAGATACACAGCTTCGGTCAGGCTGTGCGTGACGAACACGACGGTCTTGCCGGTGGCGGCCCAGATGCGCAGCAGCTCGTCGCCCATGGTCATGCGCGTCTGCTCGTCGAGCGCTGCGAACGGCTCGTCCATCAGCAGCACCGGCGGGTCCTGCACCAGCCCGCGCGCGATCGAGACCCGCTGCTTCATGCCGCCCGAGAGTTCGTGCGGATGGCGCCTGCCGAAACCCTCGAGCCCGACCAGCTTGAGCGCATCCTGCGCCTTGGCCCTCCGCTCGGCCTTGGGAACGCCGCGCAGCGCCAGCGGAAACTCGACATTGTCCTCCGCCGTCAGCCAGGGAAACAGGCTCGCCTCCTGGAACACCACGCCGACCCTGTCGGGGTCCGGCTGCGGGATCGGCGCGCCGCTGATGGTGATCGTGCCCGCGGTCTGCTGGCGCAGCCCCGCCATCATCATCAAAAGAGTCGACTTGCCGCAGCCGCTGGGGCCGACCAGCACGACGAAACGGCCGGGCTTGACCTCGAGCGAGACGTCCTCCAGCGCGACGACGTCCTGCGACCGGGTCTTGAACACCTGGCCGACATTCTTCACCTCGATCGCGCCGGCGCGCGCGGCGGGCTTGAGCGGGGTCACGTTCGCCAATGGCTGCATCGCGTTTCCACCCATCTGACAAGTTCGTTGAAGGTCATGGCGATCGCGGCGACCATCACGACGCCGGCGAGGAGCTGCTTCATCTGGAAGTTCTCGCCCCAGATTGCGATCTGATGGCCGATCCCGTCGCGCGAGGCGTACATCTCGGCGAGGATCACGCCGGTGAGATTGAAGATCATGGAGATCCGCAGCGCCTCCAGCAGCACCGGCAGCATGCTCGGCAGGTAGACGCGGAACGCGGTCTGCATCGGAGTGGCGCCATAGGAGCGCGCCACCGTCAGATGCTCGACCTTGACGGACTCCACCGCCGTGGTGGTCGACATGATCACGATGAAGATCGTGGAGAAGAAGCCGAAGCCGACCTTCTGGGCAAAGCCGACGCCGAACACCAGGATGAACATCGGCAGGAAGATCGATTTCGGGATGCTGAAGGCGAAGAACAGCAGGGGCTTCGCAACATCGGCAAAGTAGCGGTTCTCCGCGACGAGAAAGCCGATCAGGGCGCCGACCGGCACGGCGAGAGCGAACGCGGTCAGCACCTCGGTCGCGGTCACCATCAGGTCCTTCTGCACGGCCGCGCGCTGCAGGAGCTCGCCGAGCGTCGCGAACGTGTCGGAGGCCGACGGCAGCAGGCGCGGATTGACGATGCCGGTGCGCGACAGCATTTCCCATAGCGCCAGGATCGCGACGATGATCGCGATCCGCGCCAAGTTGATGGCGAGCTTGCCCTGCATCGCGACTACTTGGTCGGGACGGGCTTGAACTTGGTCGAGATCACCTCCGCGGCCGGCACGATGTCCTTGAGCCCGCCGAGCTTGGCGAGATCGAGCGAGAGCTGCACGGCCGCGCCCACATTGGCCGCGCCCATGTCGCCGCTGGTCTCGAGCTTCATGATGGTGTTGTCGTATTCGAGGGCCGCGATCTCCGGCGGCATCTCGTAGAGCTCGGCGATCAGCTTGACGGTGACGTCGCGATTGGCGCGCATGAACGCGACCGCGCCGTAGAGGGCGTTGACCGCCTTCTGCACCAGCTCAGGCTTGGTTTCGGCGAACTTGTCGAGCACGATCCAGCCGGCGGTGAGGTTCGGCGGAACCGCGGTCGCGTAATCCAGGATGCTCTTGGCCTCGCCCGATTTCGAGATCTGGAAGCTCAGCGGCGAATAGACCACGGCGGCGTCGACATTGCCGGCGAGCAGGTTCGGCACAAGGCCACCGCCGCCGACGGGAACGCGCGTGAAGTCGATCTTCTTGTCCTGGATGGTCCACAGCGCAAGCAGGTCAGAGCCCGAGCCGGCCGCGGTGATCGCCACCTTCTTGCCGTTGAGGTCCTTGACTTGAAGCGTCGATTTGGCGGGCACCATCAGTTGCCAGCCGAAATTGCCCATCGCGGCGTTGGCGACGATGCGCGACATCACGCCCTTCTTGCGTCCGGCGGAGACCAGCGACGGCGGATCGAGGATGATGTCGGCGGCGCCTGCAGCCATGCCCTCGAACGTCTCCGCGCCGCTGCGATAGATCGTCAGCTCGGCCTTGATGCCTTCCTTCTCGAACAGCTTCTGCCGCACCGCGGTCTCGGCGATCGTCGTCGGCCAGTATGTTTTGGTGGGCAGGCCGACCCGAATGGTTTCGGCGGCGTTCGCCGGGCCGGCGAAAATGGCGGCGGCGACGAGCGACATGAATGCGTGACGACGATTGATCTTCATTGTTTCCTCCCGGTCTGTCTTTTTTGTGCCGAATTCCTGGAAATCGTCAGGTCGTGCGGCTCACCTCCGCAATGCGCGAGGCGGCGAGCTCGACGAAGTCCCTGGTGATGCCGAAATGCGTCGACAGGGTGCGAACGGCCGCATCGGCGTCGCGCTCCACCACGGCTGCGACGATCGCCTCGTGCTCGGCCTCGACGTCGCGCGGCTTGCCGCCGAGCTCGCGACGGATCGACAGGCGGCGATATCTCTCGCTCTGCTCGTGCAGCACGTCGCGAAAGCCGAGCAGCCATGGCGAGCCGCAGGCGTTGACCAGCGCGCGGTGGAAAATGCGGTGGCGGACCACCCATTCCTCGTAATGCACGGTCGGATCGTCGGGGTAGTGATAGGGGACGGCCTTCAGGTCCGCCCAGGTCGATTGCACCGACACGAGCCAGGCATCGTCGCCCCGCTCGATCGAGCGGCGCAGCGCAAGCCCCTCGATGTCGATCCGGGTCTGGGTCACGTCGGCGAGGTCGGCGAGCGACACCGGGCTGACGCGGAAGCCGCGCTGGTCCGACGCCTGCACGAGGCCATCGGCGACGAGTCGCGACAGCGCCTCGCGCACCGCCGCAAGGCTCACCGAGAACTGCTTGGCGAGGCCGGCGATATGCAGCTTCTGGCCCGGCAGCAGCCGCGTCGCCAGAATATCGGCGCGCAGCCGCTCGTGCAGCGCCGACGTCAGGCTGCGCGGACCATCACCGGGACTTCCCGACATGTCGAACTGGAGCGGACCCATCGGGGCAAATGATTGCAGCGCTCCATCCGCGGGTCAACAAAAATCGAAAATCGATTTTCCGTCACTTCGCTTCTCGCAATGACCTTTGGGACGCGCCCCCGCGCCCGGGCCACCTCATCCGCACGCCCAATCGAACTTCATCTCCTTGAAGTCGAGCTGCGCGTTGCCGCCGCCGAAATTGTAGCCGCCGAAATATTCCTCGAACTCGATGTAGAACGGGCTCATCTCCGGCACGGCCTGGCAGGGCCGCATGGTGCCGCCGAGATGGTTGTGCGCGTGATCTTTGGCCCAGTCGTGCAGGCGAAAATTGTCGCGGCCCGGCCGGTCGCCGACATAATAATAGTAGGGCTGATAGCCGGTCGGCGGCTTTTCGCGGACGTGCTCGTCCCGCGGTCCCTTGCCGGCATTGGGATCGTTCGCGCGCGGCGTCAGGGCGATCGCGCGGTTCTCGCCGAGATCGGAGCGCGGCGGAGCGGCGAACATCTTCTTCGCGTAAGGCGGCGCTGCCTCGAGGTAGGCGCGGGCCCCGCCGACATCGAGCCAGCGCGGCCGTTCAGCCGCTGTTAGCGCAAGCGGCGCCGGCGGTGCCGCGAACGCGCCGTCATACTCCGCTTGCGTCAGCAGCAGCGCGGCATATTCGTAGTTGAGAACGTCCGCCATGCGCGACAGGCGCGGATGCGAGGGCCGGGCCATCACCGCGTCGCGGATCTCGGGGTCGTCGGGCGCGCCGCCGTCATTGTGATCGGGCGCGGTGGCAAAGAACGACACCGCGACGATGTCCTCGCCATGCACGCGATAATCCTCCGGCAGAAGCAAGGTGAACCCGTGCATCAGGGGATAGCCGGTGACGGGATCGAACGGCCATTGCTCGCTGCTGATACCCGGCGGCAACCCAAAGACCCAGCCATGGTCCCGCGCACGGTCCGCGGGCCGGTCCAGCATCTGCAGATCGTAGGCACGCGAAGGCAAGGCAAAGGCCACGGGTCGTCTCCCAGTCGGATTCAGCCTCGCCGTTGAGGCGAGGGTTGGTCGCGGGGAGCAGGGATGTGGTTCGGGGAGAGGGGCGGGGATGGTGCCAATCTGCCGGTGTTTTGCCCGACGTGTCAAACCGCGCCCGCACCCGCGCGGGGCTGCCGTAAGTCATTGACCTCAAAGCCCCCGCCTACTGTGCATGGGGTTGTTTTCGCACTTTCGCTTGCGGCTAACCTCGTCGCCGCACCGCCGTGGCATCCACCACGTTCTCCACCTCCTCGCGCCAGCTCAGGATCTCCATCGCCAGCACGGGGTGATTGAAGCCCTTGAGCTGGAGATCGTCGAGCGCGCGCGCTTCGACCCATGGCTCGACCATGCCGTAGACGCGGCGGCTCACCACGATCTGGTTGGGCTTGGCTTCGCCGCAGAGGCGCGAGGCGAGGTTGGTGACGCTGCCGATCGCGGCATATTCCAGGCGCTGCTCGAAGCCGACCTGGCCGAGCGTGGCATAGCCGAGCGCGATGCCGATGCCGAACCCCAGGCTATGACCGCGGTTGCGCCAGCGCTCGGTCAGGGGGCCGATGGTGTCGCGCATCTCCACCGCCATCTTCACGGCGCGCCTGGTGTGGTCCTCGAACTGGATCGGCGCGTTGAACAGGATCATCACGCCGTCGCCGGCATATTTGTCGAGCGTGCCCTCGTACTTGAAGATGAGCTGGCCGAGCGCGGCGTGATATTCGCGCAGCACGTTCATCGCCTCTTCCGGCTCGGTCGCTTCCGTGAACGCGGTGAAGCCGCGCAGATCGCAGAACACCACCGTGACCTCGCGGCGCTGGCTGGTGAGCAGCCCCTCCGGGCTGTCGGAGGAGGCGATCAGCTGCGCCACCTGGGGTGCCAGGAAACGCTCGAGCTTGCGGATGCGCTCGATCTCGCCGAGCTGCGTCCTGACGCGCTCCTCCAGCGACTTGTTCCAGTCCTTGAGCTGCTCGGTCTGCTCGCGCAGCTTGTCGGCCTGGGCGCGCACGGTCGTGTTTGCCGCCTCCAGCGCGTGGCTCTTGTGGTCGACTTCGCTGAACAGCCGCGCATTGCGCATCGCCAGCACGGCCTGGTTGGCGAAGGTGCGCATCAATCCGATGATGCTGGGCGCGAACGCGCCGCCGGCGCGGCGCAGCACCACCAGCGAGCCCAGCGTGCCCTGCTGGTCGATCAGCGGCACCACGAGCACGGAGCTGAAGCCGGCCGCGAGCGCGACCTCGCGCAGCGGCTGCTCTGCGGCATCGCCGAGCTCGGCCAGCGCGATCGGTTCGCCGCTGTCGGCGGCATCGCTCAGGATGTTCTCGCCTTGCGCGATGGTGACATGCGCGCCGTCGGCGGACTTGTCGATGCCGTTGGCCTCGACCAGGTTGAAGCGGCGCGTCTCGGCGTCGAAGCCATAGATCAGCACCGCGTCGGCACGGGTGATCTCGATCGCGCGGGCCGCGATGGTGGCAAGCACCGCGTTGAGATCGAGCGAGGAGGCCACCGCGCGGCCGACCTCCTCCAGCACCTTGAGTTCGTGGATCGACTGCGCGAGATCACGGGTGCGTTCCTCGACCTTGCTCTCCAGGTTCGAATAGGTCTCCTGGATCTGGTCGGCCATGCGGTTGAACTGCCCGGCGAGGTCTTCCAGCTCGTCGGAGGTGTGCACGTCGATGCGGTGGCTGAAATCGCCTTCGCCGAGCTTGTGCGCGCCGTCGCGCAGCGCCGTGATCGGGATGATCATGCGGCGTGCCAGCAGCGTGCCGGCGAGGATCGCGACCATCAGGCCCATGCCGATCAGGAGCGCGATGCGCACCAGCTGGTCGCGGATCGGCATCAGGGCCTGGGTCGTCGGCTGCTCGAACAGCACGCTCCAGCCGAGCTTCGGCACGATGCTCGCGGCGCTCATCACCGCATGGCCGTTGAAGTCGGTGCCCGACGTGTCGGGCTCGTGGCCGGGCGCGATCGCGGCCGCAACCTGCGGCAGCTTGGAGAGGTCCTTGCCGACCTCGGGCCCTTTCGATGACGTCGCCAGCACGCGGCCGCGCGGATCGACGACATAGGCAAAGGCCGCCTTGCCGACCTGGGCGTCGGACAGGAAGTCGGAGAGGAAGCTGAGATCGATCTCGGCCACGGTGACCCCGGCATTGAAGCCGGAATGCGCCACCGAGATCGACATCAATGGCGTCCGGTCGGCGAACCAGGCCGGCGCATAGCTGACGCCGCGGGCGACGGCATCGGTGAAGCGCACGTCGCGGGAGAGATCGGCATTGCTGCCGGTCGTGGTCGATTGCCTGGAGACGCGCAGCACCTCGCGGCCATCGCCGTTGAGCTGGAACAGCTGGTTGACGACCGAGACCTGGTGCAAAAGCTGGGCGTAGTCGGCGCGGCGCTTCTCCAGCGTGTCCTGGCTCGCCCGCGTCACCCAGCTGATCTGGCGGTCGAGCTCGGAGATCGACTGCTCGATCCGCCGCGCGGCGGCCTGCGCCTTGTCCTCCAGCCCGTCGGTCAGCTGCGTCCGGGTGGCGCGGTAGGAGATCCAGGTCTCCATCGCCCCGTTGACGGCGAGGACGAACACGACGAGGCCGACGAGGGAGACGACATACTTGGCGAACAGGCCCCCGCGCAGAGATCGTGTCTTGTCGTTCGCTCCTGCCATCCCGATCCTCTCGCGCCGCCGCTGACGCTGCGCGCTACTGGCCCGTACGGGCCCTTTCGAGCCGTTCTACCACAATCTGCGCCAAAGGGCCGTCGCGCGGCCCGGGACCGGCCGGCGTGGTTACTCCCTGCGAACCCCGGTGGACAAAAGGCGGGTAAATTGACGTAGCCTCATCGTTGCAGGAAGCCGCAGGAAGGCAATGGATGAAGGGTCGGCCGCGAAGTTCAGCGGGCCAGTCACCGATTGAAGAGCTGCCGCAGCACGTCGTTCATTGGCTGACTGTCCTGCTGCGCGAGCGGCGGGTCCTCCAGAGCGGGGGCCGCAGGCGAGGCCTGCGGCGCCGGCGTGGAGGGCGCTGCCGGCAGGCTGCGGCTGCGGCCACTGCCCGGCGCGCTGCCAGTGCTGCTTCCTGCGCCACCTGAAAGCCCCTGCTGAATCAGATTGCCGATCGCCTCCCCCAGGGGGCCGCCGAGCAGGTTGTTCTGCCCCGGCTGCTGTGCCTGCGGATTGGCGCTGCCGGCCGCATTGCCCCCCGGTGCGGCGGTGCCGCCGAGCCCAAGGTTACTGCCAAGGCTGCCCAGGATATTGCCGAGCCCGGCACCATCGGGCCCGAACAGGCCCTTGCCCATCTCGCGCAGCTTGGCATAGGCGGCATCCGGATTGTCGAGCATGCCGGCCATGTCTGGGTAGATCCGCGGCTGCGACCAGCTGCCCTGGATCATCACGGGGATGCCGAAACCGACCGGCTCGGAGGTGCGGCCCTGGCCTTCGGTCGTCATCACGAGCTTCGGCTCGACGCGAAAGCCCATCATCTTGGTGTCGAGCGCGATGGTGCCGGCGCCGGTCACGCGCACGAGCGGCCCGATCAGATTGAGATCGGTCGTCACCGCCTGGCCCTTGTCGATGCGGAACGAGGCCGAGAGCTGCGACAGATCCGTGCTCTGTTCCGGGCTGGGGTCCTGGTTTCCTTGCCAGCCCGACAGCGTGCTCGTCGTCAGCGAACGGATCATCTGCGCGACATTGATGCCGCGGATGGCACCGTCCTGGAAATTGACGAAGGCCGTGCCCTGCATGTTCGCCATCAGCGCGCGCTGGCTGTTGCCGGCGCTGCGCAAGGCAAGCTTGGCCTGCAGCTTGCCATCGATGCGGTCGAATTCGGCAAGGCCCTGGAGCAGCGGCAGCGCGCGCACGCCGACGAGATCGGAATGCATGGCAAAGCTCGGCGCCCCCGTGGTCGCGTCCAGGATCACCTCGCCCGAGACCTGGCCGCCATAGGCGCCGAGATTGGCGATTCCGGCCTTCAGCACCCCGCCAGCGAGCTTGGCATCGAGCGCAAGCGGCGCGATGCGCGCATCGCCGATCACGGCCTCGTTGGCGGAGATTCTCACTTGCGCATCGACATAGTTGAGACCGGAGACGTCGATCGGCGCATTGCTCCAGGGCTGCCCTGCCGTGCCTTCCGGCGATTTCGCCAGCGGCATGGCCAGCCGCTGGAAATCGAGGTCGACCTTGACCAGCGGCTTGCTCGCAATGTCGACGGAAGCCCAGCCGTTGAATGCGCCCTCGCCCAGCCTGCCGTTCACGCCGTTGATCATCACGACATCGCCATTGAGCCGCATCTCGGCATGGCCGGTGAGCTGGGATTTCAGCACGTCGGGCATGTCGATCGCGAAATCCACGGGAACCGTCGGCCGCTCGGCCGCCGAGGCCGGCACGGCCGCCTTGATGTCGAACTTGGTCGGATGTTCGCCGACACGCGCGGTGCCGGAGATATTGACCTTGCGGTCGCGGTCAACGATCGCGTCGGCGTTGATGGCGCTGATGCGGCCATCGACCCTGTCGCGCAGGCGCGAGAAGGCGACTTCGCCGTCGACGATCTTGATGCGGTCGATGGTCGCGCCATTGGTATCCAGCGCGGGCGGCTTCGAGGCGCCGCCGGCATTCGGCAGCCGCTCGCGCAGCAGAGGCTGGTACAGCACGGGATGGGTGACGACGAGCTCGCTGATCTCGGGGCGGCCCGACCAAACGCTGGCGAGCGATATGTCGGCCTGCACGCTGTCGACCGTGAGGCGCGTGATGCCGCTGCGGTCCTTGGGACTGGCAAGCGTGAGGTCGTTCAGGGTGACGTTCAGCGTCGGCCACAGGCTGATCTTGGTGGTGCCGTCGATCGACAGGCGATAGCCGGTTGCTCTCTCGACGCGCGAGGCGATCGTCGAGGTCAGGAAGCCCGAGGGGATCCCGACCACCAGCAGGAGTGCGATCACGACGATGACGGCGGCCAAAGCCGCGCCGGCGAATTTCAATGCTCTCATGTCGACTTTCCAGCGACGGGGCGATCGGCGTCGAATCCCGCCGACGACCCGTCCTTTGCGCCTGAGTTTATCCCCGGACGGGAAGCGGCTCCAAGCGCGTAAAAATAGTCGGGGGATGCTGCAAAGTTATGTGACTTATGACACACTTTCCCGGCGCGGTTTTACGCGATCCTGAAGTCGATGGTTTCAAGTGATTTGCCAAGAGAAATGACCGGGACCCCACAAGGACATTGAAATGAGCAAGCAGGCCGAATTTGCGGTCATCCTGAAGATGAACCCGATGTTTGCCGATCTCGGCGCGGACGAGCTCCAGCGGCTGTCCAATCTCTGTCACACCCAGCACCTCGGAAACGGCGAGGTCCTGTTCCAGAAGGGCGATCCCGGGGACGCGCTGTTCGGCGTCCGCCGCGGCCAGGTGCGGATCGAAACCGGCGCCTCCGATGGCAGCCGGCTGACGCTGAACTTCATGGGTCCGGGCGACCTTTTCGGCGAGGTCGCGGTGCTGGACGGCCAGAACCGCACGGCGGATGCCACCGCGGGCGAGGCCAGCGAATTGTTCGTGCTGCGGCGCGAAGATTTCCTCAGCTTTCTCGAGCGCGAGCCGAAGGTCGCGATCAAGATCATCGCATTGCTGTGCCAGCGCATCCGCTGGCAGAGCGAGCGCATGGAAGAGTCCATGCTGCAGCCGCTGCCTGTTCGCCTAGCCCGGCGGCTTTGCGCGCTCGCGGCCGATTTCGGCTCCGAGGTCCACATCTCGCAGGAGCAGCTCGGAGTCTTCGTCGGCGCCGCGCGCGAGAGCGTCAACCGACAGCTTCAGGCCTGGCGCAAGGAAGCCATCCTCGATCTCCAGCGCGGCCGCATCCTCTTGCGGAACATGACCAAGCTGACGGCGATCGCGCGGAACGAGTGAGGTGCTGGCAAGCGCACCCCAAGGGTGCCGCGGCGAGATTTCCCCTCGACGAGTCCCCGGCCGGAGACCACCATTTGACGGCTTCGCCGCTAGGGTTCGGCCTCGCGTGCTTGGACATCTCCCAGCCTAACGAAGACGATCTTCCCCGAGGTCAGGGTCATGGGAGTCGCTTGCAGGCACGCCTTGTGCTTCTGAATCGCGATTATTCCGCAGCACGGTGCGCGACGTTCTTCGGTGCCGGCGCAGTTTCGTGATGACCGTCGGTCTCGGCATCCTCGCTGTGCACGATCAGCCGCTTGGAGAAGCGCCAGATCAGGGCGCCGAAATCGTCCATCACCATGAACATCGCGGGCACGAACACCAGCGATAGGATGGTCGAGAAGATCAGGCCGCCGATAACCGCGAGCGCCATCGGCGAGCGGAACTCGCCGCCGGCACCGAATGCGAGCGCGCTCGGTATCATGCCGGCGGCCATCGCGATCGTGGTCATCACGATCGGACGGGCGCGCTTCATGCCGGCATCGATCATCGCCTCCTCGCGCGGTTTGCCGGCTTTGATGGCTTCGATCGCGAACTCAACCAGCATGATCGCATTCTTGGTGACGATTCCCATCAGCATCAGGATGCCGATCCACACAGGTGTGGTGAGCTGTTTGCCGGTCAGGAGCAGGGCAGCGATCGCGCCGCCGATCGAGAGCGGCAGCGAGAACAGGATGGTGATCGGCTGCAGGAAGGTGCCGAACAGCAGCACCAGCACGGCGTAAACCATCATCAGGCCCGCCGTGATGGCGGTCGCGAAGCCGTCCGACAATTCGTTCAAGCTTTCGGCGTCGCCGGAGGGCGAGACCTTCACGCCCTTCGGCAGCGTCTTCATGACCGGCAGGTCGTAGATCTTCTTGGTGGCATCGCCGAGCGCGGCAGAGCCGACGAGGTCGGCCGCGACGGTGGCCTGGCGTTCACGATCGTAGCGGTTGATGCTCGTCGGGCCCTGGTCGAGCTTGACGTCGGCAATGACCGAGAGCGGCACGCCGCCCTTCTCGCCGCGCTCGCCGAGCGGAACGCGCAACTGCTCCAGCGTCTTCAGATTGCCGCGGGCGGCATCCTCGAGCTGGACGCGGATCGGCACCAGGCGGTCGCCGACGTCGAATTTGGCGAGTGCGGGTCCGACGTCGCCGATGGTGGCGACGCGGATGGTCTGGGACAGGCTTTCGGTCGAAACGCCGAGCCGCGCGGCGAGATCGGCGTGCGGCTGGATGCGCAGCTCGGGGCGCTCCAGCGAGGTTTCGGAGATCACATTGGAGATGGTGGGAATGCGTTTCATCTGCGTCGCAAGCTCGCTCGCGACGTTGTTGACGATGTTGGCATCGACGCCGGTCACCACGAGCGAGATCGCGCGCAGGCCGTTCTCGTCCAGGAACCAGAAGCGGATGTCGGGAACGTTCTCCAGCTCCTGGCTGATGGAGAATTCAAGCTCGCGCTGGGTGATGTCGCGGCTGTCCTTGGGCGTGTAATTGATGATCAAAGCGGCGCGACGGACCTCCTGGGTGCCCGGCGGCACGCGCCCGCCGTCCACGAAGATGCTCTTCACTTCCGGCCGCTTGCGCAGGCGCGCGACGATGTCTTCGGTGACCTTTTCGGTATAGGCGAGCTGGGTGCCGGGCGGAAGCTCGAGGGCAAGCAGTGAACGGGCGCTGTCCTGGGCCGGCAGGAAGCCTTGCGGCAGCAGCGTGATGCTCCAGATCGAGGCGGCGAAGACCCCAAGGCCGATCAGCACCGTGATGAAATAATGCTTCACCGACCAGGCCACGATCCGATGATACGACCGCAATATGGGGCCGGGCGGCGGCTCCTCATGCGCATGGTGTTTGAGGAAATAGGCGGCCAGCACCGGCGTGACGAAGCGGGCCGCGAGCAGAGAAAAGAACACCTGCACCGAGACGGTGATGCCGAACTGCTTGAAGAACTGGCCGGCGATGCCCGACATGAAGCTCGCGGGAGCGAAGATCGCGATGATGGTCAGCGAGATCGCAATGACCGCGAGGCCGATCTCGTCGGCCGCCTCGAGCGCGGCACGGTAGGGCGACTTGCCCATGTTCATGTGCCGGACGATGTTCTCGATCTCGACGATGGCATCGTCGACGAGAATGCCTGTCGACAGCGTAATGGCGAGAAAGCTAACGAGGTTCAGCGAGAAGCCGAGCAGGTCCATCGCCCAGAACGCCGGGAAGATCGACAGCGGCAGCGAGATCGCGGCGATGATGGTCGCGCGCAGATCCCGCAGGAACAGCAGCACGATGACGACGGCGAGTATGGCGCCCTCGAACAGGGTCGAGATCGCCGCGTGGTAATTGCCTTTGGTGTACTCGACCGAGGTGTCGATCAGCTTCAGGTCGACGTCGGGATAGGCGGCCTTCAGTGCGTCGATGCGCTTTTGCACCGCCTCGGCCACCTTCACGTCGCTGGCGCCCTTCGAACGCTTGATGCCGAGTGCGACCACCGGCTCGCCGTTGAAGCGGGCGAAGGTGCGGCGGTCGGCGATGGTGTCGGTGACGGTGCCGAGATCGTCGAGTCGGACCTCGCCGCCGCCGAACAGCGGGATCATGGTGCCGGCGAGATCGCCGAGCGTCTTGGCGCCTGCGAGCGTGCGGATCGCCTGATCGTTCTTGCCGATCTCGGCGCGGCCGCCGGCAACGTCGACATTGGTGCCGCGCAGGCTCTGGCTGACATTGACGGCAGTCAGTCCCATGGCCTGCAAGCGATCGGGATCCAGCGAGACCAGGATCTCGCGCTCCACACCGCCGATGCGCTCGACCTGGGCGACGCCGCGCACGCCCTGCAGTGCGCGCTTGACCACGTCGTCGACGAAATAAGAGAGCTGCTCCGGCGTCTTGCCGGGCGAGATGGCGGCATAGGTCACGATCGGCAGGCCGATGACGTCGACGCGCTGGATCAGTGGTTCGGTGACGTTCTGCGGCAGGTTGGAGCGCACGCGCGTCACCGCGTCCTTGACGTCGTTGAGCGCGCGGTCGGTGTTGGTCTCAAGCGCGAACTGGATCGTGGTGACCGAGAGGCCGTCGGTGATCGAGGAGGTGATGTGCCGCACCCCCTCGACGCCGGAGACGGCGTCTTCAACCGTCTTGGTGACCTGCGATTCGAGCTCGGCCGGAGCCGCGCCGAACTGCGAGACCGCGACCGAGATCACGGGGATATCGGCCGAGGGCAGCCGCGTCACTGCAAGCTTGGTGAAGGACACCCAGCCGAGAACCAGCAGGATGATCGAAAAGACGACAGACGGCAGCGGATTGCGAATCGACCATGCCGAGATATTCAGAGCCATCAGCGTACCCGCGTGCGATCGAGTTCATCGGCGAACATGGTCTTGATCTGGTCGCCGTCATGGAGCGAAGAGCCGGCATCGGCCACGACGATTTCGCCGACCTCAAGCCCTTCCAGGATTTCCGTCGCGCTGTCGGACGACAGTCCGACCCGCACCTTGCGTGTCTCGACAATGTTGCCTTTGACGACCTGCACCGTGAGATGGTCGATCGCGGTCTTGGGGATCGAGACGCCGCAGCTGCGCTTGGCGTCGATCGAGGCGCGAGCGAACACGCCGACCTTCAGCGAGGGATTGTTCGCGACGCTGATGCGGACGCGCCCGAGCTGGGTGGCGCGGTCGATCTCGGGGGCAACCAGCCGGACCCGTCCGATCAAGTCGGGCGCGTCGTCGCGGCTGATGCGCACGGTCGCACCGGCACTGAGCTTGGACATGTGCACCGCCGGGACCTGAGCCTCAAGCTCGATCTCGTTGTTGACGGCGATGCGGAACATCGGACCGGCTTGGGGAGAGGCCGGCGCGCCGACGATGGTGCGGACCTCGGTGACCAGCCCCGGCGCAGGCGCTTTCAGCGAGATCGGGCCTTGCGGGCCGGGGCGCTGCGGCTGGCCCGGGATCTGCGGCGGCGCGGTCAGGCGCGCCAGCTCCTGGTTGTCGGCAACGACGGCTCCCTCGGTGACCAGGAGGTCGGTGACCCTGGAGCCTTCCTGGTCGGCAACGACGACGGCCTCGCGGCGCGGCACAAAGAAGCCAGTTACCCGCACCAGGTCGGAGAAACAGGCGTTGGTCGACTTCGTCACGATGACGAGCGCCTCGCTTGGCGTCTCCTTCGGTTCCGGACGGTGCCGGCGTTCGAACAGATAATAGCCGACGCCGATTGCGAGGACGAACACCACGGTCCCCGCCGGCTTGAGATGCTGAGTCAAATTCATCGCCGGATCATCCTGGCTTGGCTCACGGCCATCCGCGCGCGGCCCAGACAGAGCGTTTCCCTGAAATAAAGCGGCGTCCCGCAAGGCCGCGGGACGCGCTCTGGAAGCGAGACCTTACACCACATCGCGACTGGTCACTGCAGACGAATACGTCGTGCTCACTTCGATGCGGTGGTCTTGTTTTCCATGTTGACGACCTGCACGCGGCGGTTGGCCTCCGCCAGCGGCTGGGCCGGATTCTTGAGCTTGCTCTTGCCATAGCCGACGGTGACGAGGTCGGTCGCCGAAATGTTGTACTTTTCGACGAGGTAGCGCTTGATCGAATCGGCGCGACGCTCCGACAGGTCCTGGTTGTAGGCTTCGCCGCCGGCGGCGTCGGTGTGGCCGGCGACCACGAAGGTCGAGCCTTTCAGGTCGGGGCTGGTCAAGGCCCGCCCGAGCGCCTGCACCGACGGGAGCGATTTGGCGCTGATGTTGGCGGAGTTGTAGTCGAAGGTGATTTCGAGATCGATGTTCGGCTTGTCCTTGGCGACCGAAGCGATTTCCTCGCGCTCGGTCGACGACAGCGAGCGCGTCGACCGGCCGCGCACCGACTGCAGCAGCTTGGTCTCCGCCGCGTTCGGCGCGGCTTCGGTCGGCGGGGCGATCGAGAGGCCGCGGGTCAGGGGCTTCTTGGCCGGCGGCGCGAGTGCGCGGACGATCTCGTCCTCGGTGACATTCTTGCTGTTGCTCTCATCGCCCGCGTAGGTGGCTGAGGTCGGCAACAACAGCGCGGCCCCGACGGTGATGATGGACAGGATCGCGGTAAGTCCTTTTGCAGCCGATTTCATAGCCAGTCCCTCCTGCGCAGCCAGCTCGCGTGCTTCCAAACTCCAGCAACACGCCCCCGAAAGAGGCCGTTGCGGCATCCGCCCATTAGTCTTCCCAGGGCTGTTGAAGGTTCGAGGCTTCTATGGCCTCGACTCACAAAAATATCAGCGCACTCCGTAGCTTGCGAATTCCTGAACGATGTTCGGGTCCATCGCCTTGGCATTGGCGATATCGAGTGCGCCTTCCTGGGCGGAGCCGTTGCGTTGCTTGGCAAGGCCGCGGCCATAGAGCGAGGACGTCAGGCGCGGGTTGATCTTCAGGGCGGCGTCGAAATCGGCGATCGCGTTCTTGACCGCTCCGGACTTGAGGTTGACGAGTCCCCGGCTGTCCAACGCATCGACGAAGTTCGGGCGCAGGCGCAGCGCCTCGTTGCAATCCTTCAGCGCGCCCTGGAGGTCGCCGACCACCGTGCGGGTCCAGCAGCGGTTGTTGAGGGCCTCGACGTCCTTCGAGTTGATCCGGAGGGTGTCGTCGAAATCCTTGATGGCAAGGTTGTAGGCGCCCTTGCTGGCATAGACCTGGCCGCGCCGGTACAGCGCGTTCACGTCGTCCGGATTGGCGGCAATCTTGGCGGTGAGGCCCTTGATCGTGGGATCGTCGGCCAGGACGGCGGCGCTTGGCCCGGTCTCTGTGCTCGGCGCCGGACCGGGATCAATCGGTTTCACCGGTGGCGGCGGTGGCGGCGGGGGCAGGGCGGCCTCGATCTGCGGCTTCGGCGCGGGAGCCGGCGCGGGTGCAGGCGGTGCGGGAGGAGCCGGTGCCGCAGCGGTGTCGGCCGGCTTCGGCGGCGGAGGTGGCGTCGGTGGAGCAGGTGGCGGATTATTGGCGACGACGGCCGGCGCGGCCGGAGGCGCAGGTGGTGGCGTCGTTGTGGGACGCGACCCGGCGGTCCCGGGCATGAAGGAGAAGTCCTCGGCCAATGACGAGGAAATCCAGGGCACCTGCTCGCCGCGCGAGGCGCGGGTGACACCCATCTTGGTGCGGTTCAGCGTCTCCTCCGCCATCAGGTCGGGGACCCGGATTTCCTTCAGCAGCTCCTGGACGAACAGGCTGCGGTCGCCACCGCCGTCCGAGACCACCGAGGCCAGTGCCGCCGAATACATCACCAGCGTGCCGTTGGGGGCGATGACGGGCGTGAGGCCGGCCGAGAAGCTGCGGAACCGGCGCTCGAACGGGTTGCGCCTGGAGGCATCGATCAGCGCGATCTTGACACCGGCGCCGCGGGTATTGAGCTCGCCGAGCACGGTCTCGAGGCTGAAGCCATCGCGGCGCACGTCGGATTCGGTCCAGATCTGCGCGTCGACCGGCAGCAGATAGCTCTGGCGTGCCGACTGGATGCCGAAACCGCTGAAGAATACCAGCGCGACGGAGCCGGGCTTGATCTTGCCGTAGAGCTTGTCGAAGGCGCGGCGCATGCCGTCGCCGGTCAGGTTCTCGCCGATCTCGACCGAAAAGCCGTCACGCTTGAGCTCATCGGCGATGTCGCGCGCATCGTTGATCGGTTCCTTCAACGGAGCATCGGCATCCGGATATTTGGCATTGCCGATGACGAGCGCAAAGCGCTCGCCGGCCGCAAGCGACGGAGCCGTCGGAACGAGCGAGATGAGCAGGGACAGAAGAAAAAAGAAGCGAATTTTCATAATCAGCGCGGTCCAGCCAAAAAGGCGCCGTTCCAGCTTGCGCCGCGGCGACCTTAACTTACGCTCCAGGCATTATCAAACCGGGGGGAGGGGGCGTCAACCGCTTGGAGATTCGTCGTTATCGCGACGATTGACCGCAACATAGGGGCGCGCCGGTAGTGGAATAAACGGGCTGTCATGTGCTCGGTGCGACCTGGTTCGATTTGCATCGGCAGCATGTTATGGCAGTCATGGCGATGAAGATGTGATCGGTCTCACATTGCAGGCCTGCCTCTGTCGCAACCTCAAATGTTTGACCTTTGCGGCGGACAATGGCTTGGTGCGCTCGATCGTCCCGCCAGATCCAACCCAGAAAAAGCAAGACCATGGGAAACGCCTACGAAATCTACGCTCTGCGCTATGCAACGATGTCGCCGCGCACTCCCAGCATGAACTTCCTCCTGCCCGACCCGCATGACAGCGCCGCGCAGGACCTCGACTATTTCGTCTGGCTGATCCGCGGTGATGGCCGCGAGATCCTGGTCGACACCGGCTTCAATGCCGAGGAGGCGAGCGCGCGGGCGCGCAAGCTGACGCTCAATCCTGTCGATGCGCTGGAGCGTTTCGGCGTCGCGGCGACATCCATTCGCGACGTCATCGTGACGCATCTGCATTACGACCACGCCGGCAATCTCGACCGCTTCCCGAATGCACGCTTCCATCTCCAGGAGCGCGAGATGGCCTACGCGACCGGGCGCTGCATGTGCAACGGCTTGTTGCGGCATCCGTTCTCGGTCGAGCATGTCACGCTGATGGTGCACCACGTCTATGGCGAGCGCGTCACGTTTTATTCCGGCGATGGCGAGGTCGCTCCCGGTGTGACTGTGCATCGCGTCGGCGGCCATTCCGACGGGTTGCAGGTGGTTAAGGTCGAGACAGCGCGCGGACCGGTGGTGTTGGCATCCGATGCGGCTCATTACTACGCCAATCTGCAGCGCAGAAGCCCGTTCCCGATCGTCTATAATGTCGGCGACATGGCGATGGGCTGGGAGACGATCGAGCGCCTGGCCGGCCATCCGGATCGCTTCATTCCCGGGCATGATCCGATCGTCACGGAGATCTATCCGCGCGCCAGCGACAAGGTCGAGGCCTGGGCGCTGCACCTGCCGCCGACCCGGTCGTTTGCGAAGTGACGCGATAGCGTCACTCAGAGGGCGCCGCTGTCACGGCGCCCCGGAATGACAGTAGTGATTAATACGCCTGCTTGGCGTCCGCTTCCTTGCTGGTCTGAATCAGGTCGAGGCTCTGCTCGATCTTGCCGAGCAGGGACGAGAGCTGCTTGCGCTCCTGCGCGGAGAGGCAGGCGAGGATCTCATCTTCCCGCCGCAGCAATTGGGGGAACAGCTCCTCATAGAGCGCGCGGCCCTTCCTGGTCAGTTGCAGGCGGAATTCACGGCGGTCGGCTTCGTTCTCGACCCGCTCGATCAACTCCTGATGCAGCAACGCCGTCACCGCGCGGCTGATGGTGGACTTGTGCGTGCGGGTGCATTGCGAGATGAATTGCGCGCTGCAGGCATCGTTGCGGAAGCCGAGCGTCGCGATGACGCGCCACGCCGGGATGTCGAGGCCATGCCGTTCCTGATATTCCTCCGCGAGCGCGGAACTGACTTCCGCCGCGAGCCGGTTGAGACGGAAGGGCACGAACTTGAACAGGTCGAGCCGCGGTTTTGACCGCGCTGACGTCTCGACGGCCTCCCGCGCCTTGAGCGCGATGTCGCTGGATGTCCTCGCCAAAGAGAGTGCTCCGAATTCCAGTTGACGGCCGGCCGGCTCCGGTCCAAAATAGTTGCACGTGAGACTATCTAGCAGATCAGTCCTCCCCTGACCAGAGCCGAGGTTAGTGCATGGCGCAGGCCAAATCCCAGTTCGGCTATCGACGTCATCCCGATCAGGATCGTTCGGCCCAAGACCCGGCGGCGCATCCGGTCGTGATCGTCGGTGCGGGCCCGGTCGGCCTGTCGCTGGCGATCGATCTCGCCCAGCGCGGCCAGCGCGTCGTGCTTCTCGACGATGCCGATCGCATCGGCGAAGGCTCGCGCGCGATCTGCTTCTCGAAACGGTCGCTGGAATATTGGGACCGGCTCGGCGTCGGCGACCGCATGGTCGAGAAGGGCGTGGTGTGGAGCGTCGGTCGCATCTTCCACGGCGAGTCGCAGCTCTATCAGTTCAATTTGCTGCCGGATGATGGCCACAAGCGGCCGGCCTTCATCAATCTCCAGCAATATTACGCAGAGGCCTATCTGGTCGATCGCGTCAGCGATTTGCCAGACATCGACTTGCGCTGGCGCAACAAGGTGACGGCACTCGAGCAGCGCAACGATTCCGCTCTGCTGACGATCGAAACGCCGGAGGGCGCCTATCGCCTGAATGCGCAATATGTCATCGCTTGCGACGGCGCACGCTCCTCGTTGCGGCAGATGGTCGGCGCCGAGTTCGCCGGCCAAGTGTTCGAGGACCAGTTCCTCATCGCCGACGTCAAGATGACCGCGGAATTCCCGACCGAGCGCTGGTTCTGGTTCGATCCGCCGTTCCATGCCGGGCGCTCGGCGCTCTTGCACCGTCAGCCCGACGATGTCTGGCGCATCGATCTTCAGCTCAACCGCTATGCCGATCCTGTCGTCGAGAGGAAGCCGGAAAACGTGCGGCCGCGGATCGCGCGCATGCTCGGCCACGACAAGTTCGAGTTCGAGTGGATCTCGCTGTACAAATTCCAATGCCGGCGGATGGACCGCTTCATCCACGGCCGCGTGATCTTTGCCGGCGATTCCGCGCATCAGGTCTCGCCCTTCGGCGCACGCGGTGCGAACTCGGGGCTCGAAGACGCCGAAAACCTCTCCTGGAAGCTCGATCGCGTGCTGCGTGGCAAATCGCCCGCGAGCCTGCTGGAGAGCTACCATATCGAGCGCAGCATGGCGGCCGACGAGAACATTCGGGAATCCACCCGCTCGACCGACTTCATGGCGCCGAACTCGCATCAGGAGGCGCGGCTGCGCAAGGCGGTGCTGTCGCTCGCCAAGGAGACCGAGTTCGGCAAGCGCATGGTCAATGGCGGCAGGCTGTCGGTGCCGTGCAGCTACGACTCGCCGCTGTCATCGCGCGATGCGGATGCCTGGTCCGGTGGGCCGCCCCCCGGCTGCTCCATGCTCGATGCGCCCGTGGCCGCGCGCGAGGGTGAACAGGCTTATCTCACCGACGTCTTTCGCGAGGGTGGAACACACTTCGCCCTGCTGTCGTTCGGCAATGGTGCGCCGATCGAACTCCCTGACGGCGTCAAGGACATTCGCATCGGCGGCGAGGCCGGGCTGGCCGACCCGGCGGGTCTCGCCGCAAAGCGCTACGATGCGCAGCCTGCAACGGCCTATCTGCTGCGCCCCGACGGCTACGTCGCGGCGCGGTTCCGCCATCCGACTGGTGCGATGATCGCGGCTGCGCTGTCACGCGCCCAGGGTTTGAACTGAGGTTCTTGCGCAATGGCTCTCTCCACCAGCTCGAACTTCGTTCGCCCGGACGACGCCTTCCGCGCCATCGTCGAGGCGCATCGCGGTCTCACTGAGGAGCAGAGCGCCGATTTCGACGCGGCGCTGGTGCTGATCCTCGCCAACCATATCGGCGACATCGACGTGCTGCGCGAGGCGATCGGGCTTGCCAGGCGCCGCATGATCGACGGCCAGCAGCAACAACAGCAACAACAATAACCCTGTGACCTGAAGGACGAATTGATGGCGAAGAATTTCGCATCCACCGGCGATCTCTCCGAGAAGAAGATCACCTTCTCCGAGATCGGCACCGATCTCTATGCCTTTACTGCGGAAGGCGATCCAAACACGGCCGTCATCGTCGGCGACGACGGCTGCCTCGTATTCGACGCGCAGGCGACGCCAGCGATGGCCAACAAGGTGATCGAGCGCGTCCGCGCCGTCACCGACAAGCCGATCAAATACGTCGTGCTCTCGCACTATCACGCCGTGCGCGTGCTTGGTGCTTCCGCCTACAAAGCACAAGGTATCGTCGCCTCGCAGGAGACCTATCGTCTCATTGAAGAGCGCGGCAAGCAGGATTGGGATTCCGAATATGGTCGCTTCCCGCGGCTGTTTCAGGATGCGCAGAGCATCCCCGGCCTGACCTGGCCGACGCTGACGTTTGAAGGCGAGATGACAATCTACCTCGGCAAGCGCGAAGTACGCCTGATGCAGCTAGGGGCCGGCCACACCTCCGGCGACATCGTCGCCTGGGTGCCCGATGCTGAAGTCATGTTCTCCGGCGACCTGATCGAGTATCACTCGGCCTGCTATTGCGGCGATGCGCATTTGCGCGAATGGCCGATGACGTTGAACGAGATCCGCAACTTCAATCCGAAGGCGATCGCGCCCGGCCGCGGCGATGCGCTGAAGGGCGTTAGCACGGTTCGCGAGGCCATCGCCATGACGCGCGACTTCGTCACCTCGCTCTATGGCGCCGCCGAAATCTCCGTCGCCAAGGGGCGCACGCTGAAGGAATCCATGGCGGCGACCCGCGAGGTGATGGATCCCAAGTTTTCCAGCTTCGCCATCTACGAGCACTGCCTGCCATTCAACGTCTCGCGCGCCTACGACGAGGCATCGGGGATCGATGATCCCGTGATCTGGACCGACAAGCGCGACCAGGAAATGTGGGCCGCCCTGCAAGGAGGAGGATAGTCATGAACATCAATACCTCGCCTGACCAGATCGTCCGCAGCTCGGCCCAGGTGACGCCGGGCTACATGTCCGGATTCGGCAACAGCTTCGAGACCGAGGCGCTGCCGGGTGCGTTGCCCATCGGGCGCAACTCGCCGCAGCGCTGCGCCTACGGGCTCTATGCCGAGCAGCTCTCCGGCTCGCCCTTTACCGCGCCACGCGGCAGCAATGAGCGTTCCTGGCTCTACCGCATCCGCCCCTCGGTGAAGCATTCCGGCCGCTTCGAGAAGGCCGATGCCGGCCTGTGGCGCTCGGCGCCTTGCCATGAATACGACCTGCCGATCGCGCAGCTGCGCTGGGATCCGACGCCGCTTCCGAAGGATGAAGTCACCTTCGTTCAGGGCGTGCAGACCATGACGACCGCGGGCGACGTCAACACCCAGGCCGGCATGGCCGCGCATGTCTACCTCATCACCAAGTCGATGGTGGACCAGCATTTCTACAATGCCGACGGCGAGCTGATGTTCGTGCTTCAGCAAGGCAATCTTCGCCTTGTCACCGAGTTCGGCCGCATCGATGCCGAGCCGGGCGAGATCGTGGTGATCCCGCGCGGCGTCAAGTTCCGCGTCGAGATCCCGAGCGGGCCGGCGCGCGGCTATCTCTGCGAGAATTATGGCGGCGCGTTCACACTGCCGGAGCGCGGACCGATCGGTGCCAACTGCCTCGCCAATGCGCGCGACTTCCTCACGCCCGTGGCGCATTACGAGGACAAGGACACGCCGACCGAGCTCTTCGTGAAGTGGGGCGGTTCGCTGTTCAAGACGCAGCTCCCTCATTCGCCGATCGACGTCGTCGCCTGGCACGGCAATTACGCGCCGTACAAATACGATCTGCGTACCTTCTCTCCCGTCGGCGCGATCGGCTTCGACCATCCCGATCCCTCGATCTTTACGGTGCTGACCTCGCCGTCGGAGACGGCAGGCACCGCGAATATCGACTTCGTCATCTTCCCCGAGCGCTGGATGGTCGCGGACAACACCTTCCGTCCGCCCTGGTATCACATGAACATCATGAGCGAGTTCATGGGCCTGATCTACGGCGTCTACGATGCCAAGCCGCAAGGCTTCGTCCCCGGCGGCATGAGCCTGCACAATTGCATGCTGCCGCACGGTCCCGACCGGGACGCCTTCGAGCACGCCAGCAACGGCGAATTGAAGCCCGTGAAGCTGACCGGCACCATGGCCTTCATGTTCGAGACCCGCTACCCGCAGCGCGTCACCGCACATGCGGCGAAATCCTCGACGCTGCAGGAGGACTACGCCGATTGCTGGAACGGATTGGAGAAGCGGTTCGATCCGAGCAGGCCGTAGCTTTCGTCGCCCTCTCCCCTTGCGGGAGAGGGTGGCTCGTCGCGAAGCGACGAGACGGGTGAGGGGTCTCTCTCCGCGACCTCTCTTACGATTGAGTTTGCCGACAGAGACCCCTCATCCGGCGCTTCGCGCCACCTTCTCCCACGAGGGGAGAAGGAAGAAAGAACCGAGCCAAAAGTGACAACCCACCCCAACGATCCCAGCCTCCGCTCCTTCATCGACGTGGATCCCGCTTCCGACTTCCCGATCCAGAACCTGCCCTATGGTGTGTTCTCAACCGCGGCCAATCCGACGCCGCGGGCTGGGGTGGCGATCGGCGACTGCGTGCTCGACCTTTGGACGCTCGAGCAGGAGTCCAGGCTCGACGTGGGGCCGCTCGGCGTGTTCTCCGAAGCCTCGCTCAATCGGTTCATGGCGCTGGGCCCAAAGGTCTGGTCGAAAGCCCGTGCGCGCATCAGCGAGCTCTTGCGGCACGACAATCCCGAGCTGCGCGACAACGAGGAACTGCGCAAGCAGGCCCTGGTTCCGATGCGCGATGCCAAGTTACACATGCCGTTCGCCGTTTCCGGCTACACCGATTTCTACTCGTCGAAGGAGCACGCCACCAATGTTGGCGTGATGTTCCGGGGCAAGGACAACGCGCTGCAGCCGAACTGGCTGCATATGCCGATTGCCTACAACGGGCGCGCCTCAACCGTCGTGGTGTCGGGCACGAAGGTGAAGCGGCCACGCGGACAGCTGAAGCCGCCGAATGTCGAGCTGCCGAGCTTTGCGCCATGCAAGCGGCTCGACTTCGAGCTGGAGATGGGCGTCGTCATCGGCCAGTCATCACCGATGGGCGGCATGCTCAGCGAGCAACAGGCCGAGGAGATGATCTTCGGCTTCGTGCTGCTCAACGATTGGAGCGCGCGCGACATCCAGCAATGGGAATATGTGCCGCTCGGCCCGTTCCTGGCCAAAGCCTTCGCGACTTCAATCAGCCCCTGGGTGGTGACGCGCGAGGCGCTGGAGCCGTTCCGGCTGAAGGGGCCGGAGCAGGAACCGGTGCCGCTCGACTACCTCAAGCAGACGAAGCCGCAGAACTACGATGTCGAGCTGGACGTCTCGCTCCGCGCTGCAGGTGCCAATGCACCCGCCAGCATCAGCCGTACCAACTTCAAATACATGTACTGGTCTTCGGTGCAGCAGCTCATGCACCACGCCTCCTCTGGCTGCGCCATGAATGTCGGTGACCTCTTGGGCAGCGGCACCATCTCCGGCCCGGAAAAAAACCAGCGCGGCAGCCTTTTGGAGATCAGCTGGAACGGCACCGAGCCGGTCGAGCTGCCTGGCGGCGTCAAGCGCTCCTTCCTGGAAGACGGCGACAGCCTCGTGATGCGCGGCTGGTGCCAGGGCGAGGGCTATCGCGTCGGGTTCGGTGAGGTCGAGGGAACGATCGTGTCGGCGGAGTGAGATCCGTCGTTCCTGGGCCCGCGCGGCGCGAACCCGGAACCCCGAAATTCCGGGCTCGATGCTGCGCATCGCCCCGGAATGACCGGCCAAATCACCGTCTTTCTGGCGGCACGTCCTTCACCCGTGCGCAATGCGCTGCGATATCCTCCACGCTGTACTTCAAATGCACCCGCTTGTCCGACGGCGCCTGCTTGGTCGTGCACACGCCCGGCCGCCATTCCTGCGTTGGCCTGATCGGGCGCGGGGCAAAGCCGCCGCCGCAATTCGGGCAGACGTTGAAGAGTTTCGTCTCGACGCAGTCCGCACAGAACGTGCATTCATAGGAGCAGATCCGCGCATCGGTTGCGTTGGGCGGCAGGTCGCGGTCGCAATATTCGCAGTTCGGCCGAAGCTGGAGGGCCATGTCGAATCTCCGCACATCGAGCTGGATCATCGCAGATCGCCCACGCCGCGCGAATGCCATAGTTCCCTCGATTTCAGCCGGCCCCGATCTCCCTGAGCGGCAGCTTTGAGCTCTCCTTCAGCCGATCCAGCACGATGGAGGAACGCACATGGGCCACGCTCTGGTGCGGCATCAGGACGTCGTTCACGAGGTTGGAAAGGCCCTTGAGGTCACGCAGCACGGCCTTCAGCACATAGTCGGCATCGCCCGTGAGCGAATACGCCTCCTGGATCTCGTCGATCCGGTTCACCAACGCCCGAAAACGCTTGGAGTTATCCGGCGAGTGAGTCGCAAGTCCGACCTGGATGAAAGCGATCACGCCGAAGCCGAGCGCCTCGCTGGACAGGTCCGCATGATAGCCCGCAATCACCTTCGCCTCCTCAAGTCGCATCCGCCGCCTCGAGCATTGCGAGGCTGAGAGGCCCGCGACCTCGGCGAGCTCCTGGTTGGTAAGCCGGCCGTCGTCCTGCAGCGCGCCGAGGATCTTGAGATCGAAGACATCAACTGAAATCATGCGCCGATCGCCCAATATGTGCACGGATCGTGCACAGGATAGCGAAAACGCGTCTCGTTTGCACGCTCTTTGCAGGCGCCATGAAGGATAGTTCCTGCCAGCAGCAATCTGGGAGAATACCATGGGTCCGTTTCCGCACGATGCACCGCCGGCCGCGATCAGTGCCGACAACCCGATGGGCACCGATGGCTTCGAGTTCGTCGAATACGCGCACCCCAATCCGGAAGAACTGCACGCCCTGTTCAAGCTGATGGGTTATGCGCCCGTCGCGCGCCACAGAACCAAGAAGATCACGGTCTATCGCCAGGGCGACATCAACTATCTCGTCAACGAGGAGCCTGGCACCCACGGCCATGATTTCGTCGCCGCGCACGGCCCCTGCGCGCCATCGATGGCGTTCCGCGTGGTCGATGCCAGGGCGGCATATGACCGCGCGATTTCGCTCGGTGCCGAACCCGCCGACGTATCATCCGCGCAGAAGACGCTCGACGTCCCCGCGATCAGGGGCATCGGCGGCAGTTTGCTTTATCTCATCGATCGCTACGGCGCCAAGGGATCGGCGTATGATGCCGAGTTCGAGTGGCTGGGCGCACGCGATCCACGGCCGGCCGGTGCCGGCCTGTTCTATCTCGATCATCTCACCCACAATGTCCATCGCGGCCGCATGGACGTCTGGGCCGGCTTCTATGAGAAGCTGTTCAACTTCCGCCAGATCCGCTTCTTCGACATTGAGGGCCGCGCGTCCGGCCTGTTCTCGCGGGCGCTGACCAGCCCGGACGGCAAGATCCGGATTCCGATCAACGAGGACGCCGGCGATGCCGGCCAGATCGAGGAATATCTGAAGACCTATCGCGGCGAGGGCATCCAGCACATCGCCTGCGGCTGCCGGGATATCTATCGTACCATCGAGGGCTTGCGCGAGGCCGGCCTGCCGTTCATGCCGTCACCACCCGACACCTATTTCGAGCGGATCGACGCGCGCCTGCCCCAGCATGGCGAAGACATCGCACGCCTCAAGAAGAACGGCATCCTCATCGACGGCGAGGGCGTGGTCGACGGCGGCCAGACCAAGGTGCTGCTGCAAATCTTCTCGGCCAACGCGATCGGGCCGATCTTCTTCGAGTTCATCCAGCGCAAGGGCGACGACGGCTTCGGCGAGGGCAACTTCAAGGCCCTGTTCGAATCGATCGAGGAAGATCAAATCCGGCGCGGGGTGCTGAAGGTCGGGACGGCAGCGTAGGCGCTGCTTTGAGGCACGCTGTTACGACACAAGAGGTGTCGTCCCCGTATCGGGCGGACCTATAACCACGGGAGTAGTTTTGCGAGCCGATAACTCGGCGTCTTCGCCCAACTACTCCTGGGATCATGGATCCCGGGCTCGCGCTCCGGGATGACAGCGGAAGTTACTTCGTGGCCTTCCACGCGGCCGTCACCGCCCCGATCTCCGCCGCTTCCGGCTCGCGAACCGCCGACGGCGTACGCGAAAACCGCGGCGCCGGGGCGGGCTGCTTCACGCCGTGGCGCTCGACGAAGACGTTGCGGGCGACCATGTGCGGATGCCGTGTCGCCTCCGACATGGTCAGCACCGGCGCGAAGCAGATGTCGGTGCCTTCCATGATCTTGCACCAGTCCTCGCGCGTCTTGCTCTTGAACACGGCCTTGAGCTTTTCCTTCAGTGCTGGCCAGGTCTTCGGGTCCATCTGCGCGTCGAAATCGGCATCGGTGAGCCCGGCATGTTCGCGCAGCAGCGCATAGAATTGCGGTTCGATCGAGCCGATCGAGACGAAATGGCCGCAAGCGCATTCATAGACGCCGTAGAAATGCGCGCCACCGTCGAGGAAGTTCTGGTTGCGTCCTTCGGTCCAGCGCCCCATCGCGGTCATGTCGAAGAAAAACGACATCAGCGATGCCGCGCCGTCGCACATCGCTGCATCGACGACCTGGCCCTTGCCGGACTTTTGCGCTTCCAGCAGGGCGGCGAGCACGCCGACGACCAGATAGAGCGCGCCGCCGCCGAAATCGCCGACGAGATTGAGCGGCGGCACCGGCGCTTCCTTCGGTCCGATCGCGGCGAGCGCCCCGGTGATGGAGATGTAGTTGATGTCATGGCCGGCGGCGTTGGCAAGGGGGCCTTCCTGGCCCCAGCCGGTCATGCGGCCATAGACCAGCTTGGGATTGCGAGCGAGCACGACGTCGGGTCCAAGTCCGAGCCGCTCCATCACCCCCGGACGAAAACCTTCGACCAGCGCATCGGCGCTGGCCAGGAGGTCGAGCACCTGCGCGATCGCCGCCTTGTCTTTGAGGTCGAGCTCGATCACCCTGCGTCCGCGACCGGCCACCGACTTCGTGCTCTTCTTTGCGCCGATGCGATCGAGCGTGACGACGTCGGCGCCCATGTCGGCCAGCATCATGCATGCGAACGGACCAGGTCCGATGCCGGCGAATTCGACGATGCGGAAGCCCGACAGCGGGCCGGAGGTGCGGACGGATGAGGTGGGGGCTGATTTATCGAGCACGTTGTTGTTTCCTCGGGTCGCGGGCAGATGCCGGTGGCCCGGCAATCGCCTCGGACGTTCCTCTGTGGGCGAGTTAATTGACCAATTAACTTTTCTCGCCTTCACGGCAGCGAGGCAAGCGGTTTTCATGCCGCACGACCAAATAAAAACGGCGCGCACCGAAGTGCGCGCCGCGGAAAAATTGTGTCGAGGCGCTATCAGCGAGCCGCTGCGACCGCGCGCTGAGCCATCACCTTGACGAGATTGGCGCGGTACTCGGCCGTGCCGTGGATGTCAGCCAGCAATCCGTTCGCCGAAATCGTCACGCTGTCGATCGCCGACGGCGACCAGTTCGCCTTCAGCGCCGCCTCGATCGCGGGCACCCGCATCACGCCATTCTGCGAGGCGCCGGTCGCGGCGACCCGCACCTCACCTGACTTGGTCTGCGCCACGAACACGCCGGTCAGTGCAAAGCGCGAGGCCGGGTGCCGCATCTTTTCGTAGCCTGCCTTCGCCGGAACGGGGAATGACACGGCGGTGATGATCTCGCCGTCTTCGAGCGCCGTGGTGAACAGACCCTTGAAGAAATCATCCGCCGAGATCGACCGCTTGTTGGTCTTCACGGTGGCGCCAAGCGCGAGCAGAGCGGCCGGGAAATCCGCGGCAGGATCGTTGTTGGCGATCGAGCCGCCGATCGTTCCGCGATAGCGCACGGCGGGATCGCCGAGCACCGAGGTGAGATAGGAGATCGCGGGGATCGCCTTCTTCACATCGGGATTCTGCATGATGTCGTAGTAGGTGGTGGCGGCCTTGATGGTCAGCAGGTCGCCCGACAGCTCAACGCCCTGCAGCTCCTTGATCCTGCCGAGGTCGATGACGTCCGAGGGGCTGGCGAGGCGCTGCTTCATCACCGGCAACAGCGTCTGGCCGCCCGCGAGGAATTTCGCGTCGCTACCTTTTGCGAAAAGGCTCGCGGCCTCGTCGACCGAGGAGGCGCGATGATAAGTGGTCTGGTACATCTTCGGTCCTCCTTTAAGCCGCGTGGATGGTGCGCCACACCCGATCCGGGGTTGCGGGCATTTCCAGGTTGTTCTTGCCGATCGCATCCGTGATCGCGTTGATCACGGCCGCCGAAGCGCCGATCGCACCGGCCTCACCGCAACCCTTGATGCCCAGGGGATTGCCCGGGCACAGCGTCGTGGTGTGGGAGAGGTTGAACGAGGGCAAATCGTCGGCGCGCGGCATGGCATAGTCCATGAACGAGGCCGTAACCGGCTGGCCGTTGGCATCGTAGATCGCGTGCTCGAGCAGGGCCTGACCAATGCCCTGCGCGAGGCCGCCATGGACCTGTCCCTCGACGATCATCGGATTGATCAGCCGGCCGAAATCGTCGGCCGCCACGAAGTTGATGAAGGAGGTCTTGCCGGTGCCCGGATCGACCTCGAGCTCGCAGATATAGGCGCCGGCCGGGAAGGTGAAGTTGGTCGGGTCGTAGAAGGCGCTCTCCTTCAGGCCCGGCTCCATGCCTTCAGGCAGATTGTGCGCGGTATAGGCTGCGAGCGCGACCATCGGCAGGGCGATCGCCTTGTCCGTGCCGGTCACCTTGAACTCGCCGTTCTCGATGACGATGTCGGCTTCCGATGCTTCCAGCGCATGCGCCGCGATCTTCTTGGCCTTGGATTCCATCTTCTCCATGGCCTTCAGGATCGCGGTAAGACCGACGGCAGCGGAGCGCGAGCCGTAGGTGCCCATGCCGAACTGCACCTTGTCGGTGTCGCCATGGACGATGGAGACCTGGCTGATCGGAATGCCCAGCCGTTCCGCGACGAGCTGGCAGAAGGTGGTCTCGTGACCCTGGCCGTGGCTGTGCGACCCCGTGAGGATCTCGATGGTGCCGACCGGGTTGACGCGCACCTCGGCCGATTCCCACAGGCCGACGCCGGCGCCCAGGCTGCCGACTGCCTTGGACGGCGCGATGCCGCAGGCCTCGATGTAGCAGGAGACGCCGATGCCGCGCAGCTTGCCGTCGGCTTTCGCCTTGGCCTTGCGGGCGGGGAAGCCGGCATAGTCGATCGCCTTCATCGCGGCATCCAGCGAGGCGTTGAAGTCGCCGGTGTCGTAGGCCATGATGACGGGCGTCTGGTGCGGGAACTGGGTGATGAAGTTGGTCCGGCGCAACTGGGCCGGATCGACGTTGAGCTGCCGCGCCGCCGTTTCCATCAACCGTTCGATCAGGTAGCTCGCCTCGGGACGGCCGGCGCCGCGATAGGCATCGACCGGCGTGGTGTTGGTGTAGACGCCGATCACCTCGGCATGGATTGCCGGGATGTTGTACTGGCCCGAAAGCAGCGTCGCGTAGAGATAGGTCGGCACCGAGGACGAGAACAGCGACATATAGGCGCCGAAATTGGCGTAGGTCTTCACCTTGAGGCCGGTGATCTTGTTGTTGGCGTCGAACGCCATTTCGGCATGGGTGATGTGGTCGCGGCCATGCGCGTCGGTGAGGAAGGCTTCGCTGCGATCACCGGTCCATTTCACGGGACGCTCGACCTTCTTGGACGCCCACAGCGCCACCATCTCCTCGGGATAGATGAAGATCTTGGAGCCGAAGCCGCCGCCGACGTCGGGCGCGATCACGCGCAGCTTGTGCTCGGGCGCGATGTTGTAGAACGCGGACAGCACCAGACGGGCGACGTGCGGGTTCTGCGATGTCGTGTAGAGCGTGAAATGCTCCTCGGCCGGATCGTAATCGGCGATCGCCGCGCGTGGCTCCATCGCGTTCGGAGCCAGACGGTTGTTGGTGACGTCGAGCTTCACCACATTGGCGGCCTTGGCAAAGGCGGCATCGGTGGCGCTCTCGTCGCCGATCACCCAATCGTAGACCTGGTTGCCCGGAGCCTCGGGATGAAGCTGCGGCGCGCCGGGCTTGATCGCCGCCTGCATGTCGGCGACTGCGGGAAGCTCCTCGTAATCGACGACGACGGCTTCGGCCGCGTCGCGCGCGAGATTCTTGCTCTCGGCGATCACGACGGCGACGGCTTGGCCGACGAACCGGACCGTCTCCGGCGCCATCGCCGGCCAGGCGCCCATCTTCATCGGGCTGCCGTCCTTCGAGGTGATGGCCCAGCCGCAGATGAGATTGCCGACCTTGTCATCGACGAGCTGCTGGCCCGTGAGCACCGCGACCACACCCGGCATCTTCAGCGCGGCGGAAGAGTCGATCTTCTTCACCTTGGCGTGCGCGTGCGGGCTGCGGACGAAATAGGCGTGGGTCATGCCCGTCAGCTTGATGTCGTCGACGTAACGGCCCTTGCCGGTAATGAAACGCTTGTCTTCCTTGCGCACGACGCGTGCGCCGATGCCTTCAACACCCATGTCTGGTCCTCCCGACCGGAAATTTGTCGACCCGCGCTCTCCACCGAGAGCCGCAGTGACGGTTGTCTTGTTTGTAACGGGCCGCTCTACTCGGCCGCCTGCGAGACCTTCATGCGCCCGGCCGCATCCAGCACGGCTTTGACGATGTTATGGTAGCCGGTGCAGCGGCAGATATTGCCTTCGAGCTCCTGACGCACGGTGGCCTCGTCGAGCTGGCCCCCGTGGCGATGCACGATGTCGATCGCCGACATGATCATGCCGGGCGTGCAATAGCCGCATTGGAGACCGTGATTGTCGCGGAAGGCAGCCTGCATGGGGTGCAGCTCGTCGCCCTTCGCGATGCCCTCGATCGTGGTAATGCTGGCACCATCGGCCTGTCCGGCCAGCATGGTGCAGGATTTAACGGCTTTCCCGTCCATGTGCACGACGCAGGCGCCGCACTGGCTGGTGTCGCAGCCGACATGGGTCCCCGTGAGATTGAGGTGATCGCGCAGAAGCTGGACCAGCAGCGTGCGGTCCTCGACATCGACAGCAACGGCCTTGCCGTTGACCGTCAGTTTGACTGTAGACACGGAGAGTCCTCCCGGGATTGATTTTGATTGCTTCTAATTAGAGACAGCGACCCGGAACTTTGCAACTAGGATTTTGGTCGCTGGCGTCATGGAAAAGTCATTGATCCATTCGTGGCGCTGATCCGCGGGAGGCATACGCCGAGCCGGGCGGAGCGCCGGGCCGGCGTGGGATGCCAGGTCTCCGTCTCTGGTCGGCCTTTGGCCGAGAGGCTGAAGATGCGCCGAATTTACCGGCCCTTATCCATTCTGCCTTAGTTCTGCGCATTCAGGTCCGGGGGCGGGGCGCCTCCAGATCGCGGCTGACGACAAAATTGGGGGTGGGAATGTCCGGGCGTATCGCGTCACCGTCTAAGCGCACACTGTTTCCGACCCTCAGGTTCCGCGCAAAGATCATCCTCGGATTTGCTGCAGTGCTGGCAATCTCCGCCGGCAGCATGGCCTTTTCCTATTTCGGCTTCGAGCGGGTCGCTTCCGGAGTCGGGTCGTACCGCAGCAGCGTTTCGGAGGCCGATCTTGCCCGCAACATCGACCGCGAGCTGCTGGCCTATCGCTCTGCTGCCAAATATTTCGTCGTCACCGGCAAGGAAGACGACGCCAAGGCCGCGCTGGATGCCGAAGGCAGCCTGAAGAATGCGATCGACGAGGCCGTCAAGGGTGCCAAGAAGCCGGCAAGGCAGGAGAGCCTCGCCAAGCTCGCCAAGGAGTTCTCCAATTTCTCCAGCACGTTCGGAAGGATCCTCCAGGCCAAGCGTGATAGTGCGCTGCTGGTGCAGAACCAGCTCGGGCGTAACGCCAACCTCCTGAAATACAAGCTCGACGACATCGGCAACAACGCGTCCGATTCCGAAGCACAGGCAATCGAGTTCGGCACCAAGCAGGTCAATGCCCAATTCCAGACCGCGAGCGCGGCGGCGACCAACTTCGTGCTGACGTCCGACCAGACGATCGCCACCAGCGCGCTGGCCCGGCTGAAATTCGTCGAGAACTCGCTCGGCGCGATCTACTCCATGGACGACAAGGTCGTCGCGGGCCTGAAGGACGCCAAGGCGCTGCTCGGGGCCTATCGCGAAGCACTGGAGAAGCTGATCGCCAATGCCAAGCTCGTCGATGAGCTCGTCACGGCGATGAACGGCTCGGCCGGTGCGATCCTGCAAGGCGCGACCACCATGAAGGCGGATCTCGTCGCCGAGCAGCGGCGGCTGGATTCCGAATCGGAGGCGACCATCGGCCAGACCGAGCAATTGGTGCTGATGCTGGCCGTCGGTGGCACGCTGGTTGGGGTGGTCCTGGCCTTCCTGCTCGGCACCGGCATCTCGCGTCCGATGATCGCGATGTGCAAGGCGATGCGTGAGCTCGCCGCCGGCAATTTCGACGTCGTGCTGCCCGGCCTCGGCCGCAAGGACGAGATCGGCGAGATGGCGGGTGCCGTCGAGGAGTTCAAGGTTCAGGCGGTCGCCAAGGCCGAGC
>Ga0268287_100097_pt1 | contig 66159 bp, 64 predicted proteins | sample MetcocultureR3M_FD_191348 | JGI IMG/M metagenome (GOLD analysis project Ga0268287, IMG submission 191348) | Soil microbial communities from Anza Borrego Desert, Southern California, United States - Methanotrophic co-culture R3-M | ecosystem: Environmental > Terrestrial > Soil > Desert | place... | reverse complement strand
TGTCGAAGCGACTTGGCGCAAAGTCGGTGAACTCCTCGATATCTTCTCCAAAGAGGAATGCACCAACTACCTCAAAAATTCAGGCTATGTTTCCGTATAAAAACATCATGCTCTAGCTCCCCAGCCACATCGTCAGCACCACTGCTGTCAGGTTGTTCAACGCATGGAGCACGATCGTGAGCCAGAGAGAGTTGGCGCGATAGCGCATGTAGCCGAACCAGAGGCCGATGGCGAAGACTTCGGCGAGGAAGTACATGTCGTATTGCAGGTGGACGATTGTCCAGACCAGCGACGACAGCAGGATTGCACCGGGTATGCGCAGGAAGCTCGCCGACCAGCCGCGATAGAGGAAGCCCCGCGCCAGAATCTCTTCCGACGTCGGCGCGGCCACGCTGAAGGCGAACAGAAGCAACAGCGCAGCGCCCTTGTCTCGTCCCGACTTCAACAGATCGGTCATGAAACCCGGAGTCGCTTCGCGCCCGAGCGCGCGTGACATGGTCTCCCAGACCACCACGATCAGGATAAGGCCGACGGCGCCGAACAGCAGCTGCTTCCACGACGGCCAATGCAGCGCGAGATAGTCGACGAAAGAAGCCCTCTTGATGCGAATGGCGAGCCAAACCGCAAGAAGCGTCGCCGGCAGTCCCATGATGACCGAGAACGCGAGCGTCTGGGGCTCGCGACCGACGAGCTGGAGCGAGGCGAGGTCCATGGGAAGACCGCGCTGCGCCGCGAGCACGATGACGGCGCCGATCTGCCCGACGAACATCGCGACGAAGATGAAGAGCCCCCAGAGCGCAGTGCCCCAGAACTTCCAGACGCGTGGCGCGACAGGAGCTTCCGTCAGTGGCGGATGATCGGGATTGAGGGAGTCCATCAGGAGGCTTTCGTTAGAGCTTCACCGTCATTCCGGGGCGATGCGCAGCATCGAACTCAGGTGCGCAATTGCGCGCCCGAGACTCTCGAGATCCCGGGTTCGGTCCTTCGGACCGCCCGGAACCACAGATCAAACACTCATGGCAGCGCCCGCTCCAGCAGCATGCGCACATCGGCGCTCTCGAGTTCCACCGCGCCGTACATGCTGGCATGATTGGTCGCAAGCCGCGTGCTCGCAAACAGTTCGGCATTGTGTGGGGACACCGCCTGGAGCGCCGCCGCAGCGGCGAGCAACGCCAGCTTCTCGACCGCCAGGCGCGCGACGCGCTCGCCGTCGGCGCGGCGGAAGGTCTTGCCCATGAACGCAACCGCTTCCCCTGCTCCCGGCAAGCCCTTGGTTTCGGCTGCCAGCGCGTGCAGCACCGTCATCGCCGCGTCCGGCTCCCGCGAGAGCGCGCGGAGCACGTCGAGGCACATGACGTTGCCCGAGCCTTCCCAGATCGCGTTGACCGGCGACTCCCGATAGTGCCGCGCCAGAATGCCGTCTTCGACATAGCCGTTGCCGCCGAGGCATTCCATGGCCTCATAGAGGAATGGCGGCGCACTCTTGCAGGTCCAGTATTTGATCGCCGGCGTGAGCAGCCGCATATAGGCAGCTTCCGCCGCATCGCGCGGCGTGCGGTCGAAGGCGCGGCAGAGCCGCATCACCAGCGCCGTGCTCGCCTCCACATGCAGCGCCATGTCCGACAGCACCGCCTGCATCAGAGGCTGATCGGCAAGATGCTTCTGGAAAACGCTGCGGTGCCGCGCATGATGAAGCGCATGCGCGAGCCCCGAACGCATCAGCCCGACGGACGCAATCGCGCAATCCTGCCGCGTCAACTGCACCATCTGTATGATGGTGCGGATGCCCTTGCCTTCCTCGCCGATCCGTTCGGCATGAGCGCCGACGAACTCGACCTCCGACGAGGCGTTGGAGCGGTTGCCGAGCTTGTCCTTCAATCGCTGGAACTGGATGGCGTTGACCGAACCGTCCGGCGCGAAGCGCGGCATGAAGAAACAGGTCAGCCCGCCATCCGCCTGCGCCAGCACCAGGAACGCGTCGCACATGGGCGCCGACATGAACCATTTGTGACCGGTGATGCGATACGCATTCCCGTCGCGAACTGCGCGCGTCATGTTCGCGCGCACGTCGGTGCCGCCCTGCTTCTCGGTCATGCCCATGCCGAGCGTCATGCCGCGCTTGCCCCACCACGGCGCAAAGCCGGGATCGTAGCTCTTCGTGGACAGCACCGGCATGACGCGCGCCAGCAAGTCGGGCTGCATCGCCAGCGCACCAACGGAAGCGCGCGTCATCGTGATCGGGCAGAGGTGGCCGGTCTCGACCTGCGCAGCCATGTAGAATTTTGCCGCGCGGATGACCTCGGCGGCATCGCCCGCCGGTCGTCCATCGGCCGTCCACGTCGAATTGTGCACGCCCGCATGCGCACTGTGCGCCATCAGTTCGTGATAGGCGGGATGAAACTCGACCTGGTCGCGCCGGTGACCCTTGGCATCGAAGCTGCGCAGCTTCGGCGTGTTCTCGTTCGCGAGGCGCCCGCGATCGGCCATCGCCGCAGAACCCCACTCCTTGCCGAACGCGGACAGTTCCCGTTCCGCCGCCGCGCCGCCATTGGCCTTCACCGCCGCGACCAACGGCTGGTCCAGGGTAAAGAGATTGACGTCCTCGAAGGGCGGTGACTGGTTGAAGACTTCATGGGTCGCAAAGTTCGGCTGGGTCATGGGGTAATTCCGATCGAATTCATCTCGACGCGAGCAGTGCCGCCTCTCCCGTCGGGAGAGATAAACCTGCTCGCGGCTGCATCCGCTTCAATTGAATCTACCTCGTCCGCGGCTGGATCGGGAAATCATAGGCCGCCCCGCCCGCCCCCGGCAGGGAAAAATGCCACCACTCCTTCGAATAGTTCACAAAGCCTTGCCTGGCCATCGCGGCCACCAGCCGCTTGCGCCAGGCACGCTGCTCCGGATTGATCGATGGTGCCGCCGTATGGCCCCTGACGTCGGTACAGTCGTAGCCTGTGCCCATGTCGACGCTGCCCTCCGGCGCCCGCACCTCGGCCGGCGCCGTACAATCGGCATAGCTCTTCGACGGATCATATTTGGCGGAATTGTCAGCCTTGAGGTCGACCAGCGTGAGATCGAGCGCCGCGCCGGTCGAATGCTGCGAGCGGCTCGCGATGTAGCCGAGGCGGAACAGCTCGGTCTTGGGAATCCTCGGGTTGTAGCGCCGCTCGGCCGCCGTCTCATGACCGTTCTGCGACCATTTCACCATGTCGAGCGAGGCCCGCGCCGGCCGGTAGCAGTCGAACATCTTCAGCGACAGATTCTGGGCGGCGAGCTCTTCTTGCACCGCCTTCAGTCGCAGCCCTACCTCGCGCTTCACGACGCACTCGCCCGCGCCATAGCCGGCGAGCGGACGGCCGACGAAATTGTTCGATGTGGCGTAGCGGATATCCTGGATGATGCTGGGTTCGATGTCGCGCAGATAGACGAAGCCGCCGGGCAAGGTCTGCGCGCGCACCGGGGCGAGGACAAATGTTGCAAGCAACGCGACGAGCGCGGCCCGCGCCGTGATGTCCTTCCTTGCAATCATTGCACCGGATCCGAGTTGACCAGAAGCTTCGTGATCGCGGTGTCCGTATATTTGTTGCCGGCCCAGACGTCGTCGATGACGAATTGCAGCCAGTAGGCCGTAACCGGCGACCGCAACGTCAGGAGCTGCGCTGAAAACTTGTCGTCGAGGGTGAAGGTCTGCGACTCTCCCCCGGAGAACTGCAATCGGATCTGGCGAACCCTGTTGTTCTTGGCAAAGATATCGGGAGTTTTCTGATAGCCGTTCTGCACATGGATCGATTTGACCCGCCGCGGGGCCTCGAACTCGATGGTGATCCATTCGCCGATGCCGCTGCCCGAGGCGCCCTCCACCCATGCGGTTCCCGTCGAGGCGTCGAACAAGTTCGCCACGCCGTATGAGTTGCCGAACTGCGGCTTCAGCATCGAGCTGACGCAATAGGTCGCGAAGCCGCTGCGGGCGCAGCTTTCGCCTGCCGCGGACGGACGCGGTGGACGCATGGCCGCACGCTCCGCAACCGCCGGTCTCGCTTGCGGCTTCACCAACATGCCTGCCACCGGCCGCTCCGACGAGAGGGACGCCCAGAGATAGATCCGCCCGCCGAGCGTCTGGTCGTAATAGGCCGGCGTCTGGTCGTGCGGCACGGGCTCTCCGGCGCCATCGCTCGCCGTCAGCGCCAGCGCCGCCACGCGCTCGCGCACCTCGACTGCGAGATCGCCGAGATGCAGTTCAGGCCGCTTAAGCTGCTCGACGAACACCCGCGTGAACACCGAATTATGCGCCGTATCGTTGCTGCTGAGCTGGTCGAGCGCGGTCTGACCGATCCCGGCGGAATAGAGGGTGAAGATCCCGCGTGCCGGCTTCGAATCCGCAAGCCCCCGCGTGTTCCCGATCGAACGGCCCGCGGCGCGCGGGAACGGATTGTCGCGGCAGGCATCGATCACGACGAACGCGACCCGCACCGACTTCGCCTGAAGCTCCGCGATCACATCCGGCTCCGCAATGGAGGCGCCGCGCACCCGCGCTTCGGCGCCCTCGTTGACGGTCGGCACATCGCTGGGCACGAGGTAGTTCACGCCCGCGATCGCAACGCCGTGTCCGGCATAGAACACCGCGGCGGTATCGCCTGGCTCCAGCCGCGCCGTGAAATCCGCGAGACGGTCGATCATTGCCTGGCGGCCGAGATTGGTCCCCAGCACGATCTCAAAACCAAGTGATCTCAGCGCGTCGGCCACCGACGTCGCGTCATTCGCCGCTTTCTTCAATTGCCGGTCGGCCGGCAGGTTCGGATAGAGATCGTTGCCGATGACCAGCGCCACGCGTTTCTCCGCCAGTGCGGGCGCCGCCAAACCGACAACGCACGCGGCCGCCATGGCAGCAACACAGCGCGCCAGTCGATTAAGATACCGCGTGCTCCTCATACTCCAGCCCGTGACGCAACGTACGGCGCGAGTCTAGCGCAAAGCGGCCGCCGCGGACACAGGCTGGCGGCGCCGTCCCGCCTCTAAAGCGCCGTGGATAAGTCCAGCTGCGGGATTTGAAGCTTGCTCCCCCCGCCATCCCCCCCTATAGCTCTGCTTTTAATGACATCGAAATCGACCTTCGTCCTCGGCCACCGGCATTTGCTGGGCATCGAGGGCCTTTCCGCCGCCGACATTACCGGCCTCCTCGACCTGTCGGAAGAATATGTCGAGCTCAACCGCCAGGTTGACAAGAAGCGCACCGTCCTGCGCGGACGGACGCAGGTGAACCTTTTCTTCGAGGCCTCCACACGGACCCAGTCCTCGTTCGAGCTCGCCGGCAAACGGCTGGGCGCCGACGTCATGAACATGTCGGTGTCGTCCTCCTCGATCCGCAAGGGCGAGACGCTGATCGATACCGCCGTGACGCTGAACGCAATGCACCCTGACATCCTGGTGGTGCGCCATCACGCCTCCGGCGCGGTGGAACTGCTGGCGCGCAAGGTCGACGGTTCCGTCATCAATGCCGGCGACGGCGCGCACGAGCATCCGACCCAGGCGCTGCTCGACGCGCTCACCATCCGTCGCAACAAGGGCCGGATCGAGGGGCTGGTGGTCGCGATCTGCGGCGACGTGCTGCACTCGCGCGTCGCCCGCTCCAACATCATCCTGCTCAATACCATGGGCGCCCGCGTCCGCGTCGTCGGTCCCTCCACGCTGCTGCCGCCCGGCATCGAGCGGATGGGCGTCGAGGTGGCGCGCGACATGCGCGCGGGACTGGAAGGCGCCGACATCGTCATGATGCTGCGGCTCCAGCGCGAGCGCATGAACGGCTCCTTCGTGCCCTCGTCATCGGAATACTTCCACTATTTCGGGCTCGACCAGAAGAAGCTCGCCTATGCCAAGCCGGACGCGCTCGTGATGCATCCCGGCCCCATGAACCGGGGCGTTGAGATCGACTCGATCGTGGCCGACGGCGCGCAGTCCCTGATCCGCGAACAGGTGGAGATGGGCGTCGCCGTGCGCATGGCCGTGCTGGAAGCGCTCGCCCGCAACCTGCCGAACGCGTGATGCCGATGTTGACCGACCGCCGCCCCATTCTGCTCGCCAATGCTCGCATCGTCGATCCCAGCAGGGATTTCGACGGCATCGGCGACGTTCTCATCGCCGACGGCACCATCCGCGAGACCCGCCGCGGCATCGGCGCGGCCGGCGTCCCCGAGGGCACGGACATCATCAACTGCTCCGGCAAGATCGTGGCGCCCGGCCTGATCGACATGCGCGCCTTCGTCGGCGAGCCAGGGCTCAGCCACCGCGAGACCTTTGCCTCCGCGAGCCAGGCCGCCGCGACCGGCGGCATCACCACCATCATCTGCCAGCCCGCCACCTCGCCGGTCATCGACAATTCGGCGACCGTCGACTTCGTGATGCGCCGCGCCCGCGACACCGCGATCGTCAACATCCAGCCGATGGCCGCGCTCACCAAGGGGATGCATGGCGAGGAAATGACCGAGTTCGGCCTCCTGAAAGCCGCGGGCGCGGTGGCTTTCAGCGACGGCGACAAGAGCGTGACCAACGCCCAGGTCATGCGTCGCGCGCTGACCTACGCCCGCGACTTCGACGCGCTGATCGTGCATCACACCGAGGACCCCAACCTCGTCGGCGAAGGCGTGATGAACGAGGGAGAGTTCGCGACCCGGCTCGGCCTGATGGGCATCCCGAATGCCGCCGAAGCCGTGATGCTGGAGCGCGACCTGCGCCTCGTCGCGCTGACCGGCGGCCGCTATCACGCGGCTTCGCTGACCTGCATCGATTCGCTCGACATCCTCCAGCGCGCCCGCAGTGCCGGGCTCGCCGTCAGCGCCTCGGTCTCGATCAACCATCTGGCATTGAACGAGAACGATATCGGTCCTTACCGTTCGTTCCTGAAGCTCTCGCCGCCGCTGCGGACCGAGGACGATCGCCGTGCGCTGGTGGCAGCGATCGCCTCCGGCCTGCTCGATGTGATCATGTCCGATCACAATCCTCAGGACGTCGAGGTCAAGCGCCTGCCGTTCGCGGAAGCCGCGCCCGGCGCCGTCGGACTCGAAACGATGCTGCCGGCCGGCTTGCGGCTGGTGCATAATGGCGAACTGGAGCTGAAGACGCTGATCCGCGCGATGTCGACGCGGCCCGCCGAGTTGCTCGGCCTATCAGGCGGAACCCTGCGGGCCGGCAGCCCGGCCGACGTCATCGTGATCGACCCCGACACGCCCTGGGTGGTCGATCCCGCCGTCCTCAAATCGCCCTGCAAGAACACGCCGTTCGACGAGGCCCGCTTTACAGGCCGCGTGGTGCGCACCATTGTCGGCGGCCGGACGGTCTATGAGCATGTCTGACACGCACGATCGTTCGATATCGGAATTCTGCCTCTGGAGCTGCCGCCATGGCGCTTGAAGCTTTTCTGCCGGTGGCCTTCGTCATCGGCTACCTCCTCGGTTCGATTCCGTTCGGGCTGATCCTGACCAAGCTCGCGGGCACGCAGGATATCCGCTCGATCGGCTCCGGCAGCATCGGCGCCACCAACGTGCTGCGCACCGGACGCAAGAGCCTTGCGGCGGGCACCCTGCTGTTCGACGCGCTCAAGGGCACCGTGGCCGTGGTGATCGCCGGCTATATTGCAGGGCCCAATGCCGCGATGGTGGCCGGGCTCGGCGCTTTCCTCGGGCATCTCTTCCCGGTCTGGCTCAAATTCAAAGGCGGCAAGGGAGTCGCGGTCTATATCGGCATCCTGCTCGGCCTGTTCTGGCCCGGCGCCGTGGTGTTCTGCCTGCTGTGGCTGGCCACTGCCTTCACCACCCGCTATTCCTCGCTCTCGGCGCTGGTGGCGGCGTTCATCACACCGATGTTCCTGTGGTGGTTCGGCCACCTCGCCTTGTCCGCACTGGCGGCGGTGCTGACGCTGCTCTTGTTCTACGCGCATCGCGAGAACATCAGGCGCCTGCAGACCGGCAAGGAAAGCCGGATCGGCGAAAAGGCTTAGAGCGTTTTCGGCGAAGCCGGGCATCTACGGATACCGGAGCACCGCTTCTGCATTATATGCCAAATCCTGTTCGCAACTTGCGGCCGAATCACGGTTGTATTGGCGAGCGGGTTCCGATCCTGTCATTGTGACAGCGGAAATGGCGGCGGTTGCTCAGAATGAGCGAGAAGATTTTCGGCGCGCAGGACGGGGTTGGTTCGCTGGGTGGTTCTGGCACCGCGGCGAGCCGGCTGCTCTCGTCAACCAATGTCTGGTGCGACGCGCCCTCCCCGCCTGCCGAGCCAAAGCCTCTCCCCATTTCACCGCCAGCGTCGGTGCCTGATTCCGTTGCAAAAGCGCCTGTTGCAGTTGATGTCGTAACCACGGCTGCGCCGATTGTGCCCATGCAGCCCCGATCCAACCAGTGGCCACCGCGACGATTGTCACTCGCTCTCCAGGGTGGCGGCACCTTTGCCGCCTTCACCTGGGGCGTCCTGGAGCGGTTGCTGGAAGAGACGTCCATTGAGATCGACACCATCAGTGGGGCCAGCGCCGGCGCCATCAATGCGCTGCTGCTCGCCAGCGGTCTTGCCGAAGGCGGACGCGAAGGTGCCCGTTACCGGCTGAACCGTTTCTGGGTCCGGCTGATGCACGAGGCCTCGTTCCGCTCGCTGATGCTGGTCGGCGGCTTTTCGCCCGCGGGGAGCTCGGTCGCGTTCGGCCCGACCCTGCGCTCCGGCCAGTTCGATCCGTTCGATCTCGACCCGCTGCGGCAGGCGGTCTCGCGCGACATCAACTTCTCCGTCCTGCGCGACACGCGGTGCCCGAAGCTGCTGATCGCAGCGACGCGGATCCGCGACGGGCGGCCGCAAATCTTCTCCAACGACGCCATCACCGCTGACGTCGTGCTGGCCTCGACCTGTCCGCCGCTGGTTCACTGCGCCGTCGAGATTGACGGCGAGGCCTACTGGGACGGCGGCTTCGGCGGCAACCCGCCGCTGCTGCCGCTGGTGCAGGAAACGACGACGTCCGATGTCCTGCTGGTCCAGGTTACGCCGACGCGCGACACTTACGTGCCGATCACGCTCGCCGCGATCGACCGCCGGCTCGACCAGATCGCGGCCAACGCCGCGCTCAACGCCGAGGTCGCGGCAATCGAATGGGCGCAGGCCCATGCCGCGCCGTTGCTGCGGCTGTCCCGGATTGCCGCAGAAGACTCGGTCGATGGGCTGGCGCAGCGCTCGTCCACCGATCTCGGCCGCGGCTTCATTCGCCTGCTGCACCGAAGCGGCCGCGAGGCGGCCGGGCGCTGGCTCGGACAAGGTGCGGACGGCAGCGCGCCCGCGCGCACGCGAGAGGCGGCTCGGGCGGAACCCGCGCTAGTCTAGCCTGATTTCGCCAGCGCTTCTTCCAGGAACCAGGCGACCGCAAGTGCGAGCGGATCGTTGCCGAAGCGCGCGATCACCTGCACGCCGACAGGCAGGCCGGCGGCCTTCAGCACCGGTACATTGACGCAAGGATTGCCCATCAGCGTCCAGAGCCGGTTGTAGCGGGGATCGCCGGTGGTCGCGAGCTCCTTGGCCGGCGCGGTGCCCGGCGCGGAATAGGTCAGCAGCACGTCGACGCTCTCGAAGACCTCACCGAGCTCGCGGCGGCCGCGACGGCTGATCCGGCGCGCCTCATCATATTCCTTCGGCGTCAGCCCGACCGTCGCATCGAGGCTGGCGCGCAGCATCGGCGCGATCTCGTCGTGACGCTCGGAGAACTCCCAGGCCAGCGCGCGATGCGCCTCGAAGTCCTGGATGACAGGATGGATGCGCCAGGCCTCCTGCACCGCTTCGGGCAGATCGATCGTCTGAACGCTGGCACCGGCGCGCTCGGCGGCCTTGATCGCAGCTTGCAGTCCCTCTTCGGCCGCCGGCTCCACCGCGCCGGCAAATTCCTGCCTGACGACGCCGATGCGGGGTGACTTCGCCGCGACGATGCCGGAGAACTCCGTACGTCCCGTCATCGCAAGCAGCCCGCGCGCGAGATCCTCGGCGCGTGCGCCGAACAGGCCGACCGTGTCGAGCGCCCACGAATAGCATTTCACGCCGACCGTCGGCAGCATCCGGAACGACGGCTTCATTGCCGCGGTCCCGCAATAGGCGGCAGGCCGGATCACCGATCCGCCGGTCTGGGTGCCGAGCGCCAGCGGGATCATGCCGGCGCCGACGGCCGCCGCCGAGCCTGCGGACGAGCCGCCCGGCGAATGGCCGAGATTGTGCGGATTGAGCGTCGGCGTCGGATCGCGCGAGGCAAACGCCGTGGTCGTGGTCTTGCCGATAATGGTGGCACCAGCCCGCTTCAGCATCATCACGACCGGCGCATCGGCGCGCGGCTGCCAGCCGCGATAGATCTCCGAGCCCATCTCGGTCGGCATGTCGGCGGTGTCGATGATGTCCTTGATGCCGACCGCGATGCCGCGGAGCGGGCCGGAGCCTTGCGCTTTCGCCGACTTGTCGTGCCGCACGAAGGCACGGATGTCCTTCTCCTTGGCCTCGATCGCGGCGTGCGATTGCGCGATGGCGGCATCGGGCGAAAGCTCCCCCGCCTCGATGCGGCGCTGGAGGTCGGCAAGTGAAATCATGGCAAGATCCTTCTTATTGGGACCGCTTTTAGCACCGGGGCAAGGTCGCGCAAGCACACCCCCTGTTGCGCGACGCCCTCAGGTTGTTCCATGCTGCCCCCACAAGGAGACACCGTGGACGTCATCAATCCGAGCGTGGAGCTGACCGAGCAAGAGCGGATCGACCGCCTGCGGCTGATCCGCTCCGACAATGTCGGCCCGCGCACCTTCCGCTCGCTGGTCGATCATTTCGGCACCGCGCGGGCTGCACTGGAGCGGCTGCCTGATCTGGCGCGCCGCGGCGGTGCGCAGCGATCGGGCCGCATCTGTAGTGCCGACGAGGCCAAGGCCGAGCTTGCCGCAAGCCGCAAGTTCGGCATCGCCTGGCGCGCGCCCGGCGAGGACGGCTATCCGACGCGGCTGGCGATGATCGACGATGCGCCGCCGCTGCTCGCCCTGCGCGGCGACGCCAAGACCCTGATGCGGCCGATGATCGCCATCGTCGGCTCGCGCAACGCCTCCGGCGCCGGCTTGAAGTTCGCCGGCCAGCTCGCGCGCGAGCTCGGCGAAGCCGGCTTTGTCGTCATCTCGGGCCTCGCGCGCGGCGTCGACCAGGCCGCGCATCGCACGAGCATCGAGAGCGGCACGATTGCGGTGCTCGCCGGCGGACATGACTGCATCTATCCGCCCGAGCATGGCGATCTCCTCGCCGCAATCCTCGACCACGCGGGTGCGGCGATCTCCGAGATGCCGCTCGGTCATGAGCCGCGCGCCCGCGACTTTCCCCGCCGCAACCGCTTGATCTCCGGAGCCTCGCTCGGCGTCGTCGTGGTGGAAGCCGCGCACCGCTCGGGCTCGCTGATCACCGCGCGCATGGCCGCTGAACAGGGCCGCGAAGTGTTCGCGGTGCCGGGCTCGCCGCTCGATCCGCGGGCCGCCGGCGCCAACGATCTGATCAAGCAGGGCGCAACGCTCGTCACCGAAGCCGCCGACATCATCAACGCGGTGCAGCCGATCATGGAGCGCCCCCTGATGCACCCCGCAGGCGAGCCCGACAGCGAGCCGTTCGAGAGCGATCCGCAAGGCCACGACCGCGACCAGATCACAGGCCTGCTCGGCCCCGCCCCGATCTCGATCGACGACCTCGTGCGGATGTCCGGCGCCTCGCCTGCGATCGTGCGCACTGTGCTCTTGGAGCTCGAACTGGCCGGAAAGCTCGAGCGTCATGGCGGCGGGTTGGTGTCGCTGCTTTAGTGCTGGACCCCGACGTCTCGACCTGAAGGCGTCATTCCGGGGCGGCTCGAAGAGCCGAACCCGAAATGACCGAATGGAAGGCGCGACTCTACCGGTCGCTCCGCTCGTCGAAGCGCGTGCGCGCTGCCGCGATCTGCTCCTGGTGTTCGATCGCCCACTCGCCCAGCGCCTTCACCGGCTGCTGCAATCCGCGGCCGAGATCGGTCAGCTCATAGTCCACGCGCGGTGGAATGGTCGGAAAGATCGTGCGCGTGACGAGGCCGTCGCGCTCCAGCCCGCGCAACGTCAGGGTCAGCATCCGCTGCGAGATGCCGTTGATCATGCGCTTCAGCTCGTTGAAGCGCTTCGGCCCGTCGCTCAGCATCATGATCACGAACACGCTCCATTTGTCACCGACGCGGGACAGCACGGAAGCGACCCCACGGCAGTCCGCATGGTCGGGATGCGGCATGGGATCTGGCCTCGGCGATGTAGGAAAACCGGTGTTCTCAGGTTTCAAGGATGTGCCCATGGCTCAAGAAAGTGCGTTCTTGCGGGGATTTCGGCAGTCACTCATGTAGCGCTGGTTACAAACCTATACCAGGGTGACCCTCACATGAAACTCCTCCACCTCGACTCCAGCGTGCTCGGCCCCCAATCCGTCAGCCGGCAGGTTTCCGCCGCCATCGTCGACCGGCTCCGGCAGGCGACGCCCTCGCTCGCGGTTGTCTATCGCGATCTGGCGCAGGCCCCGCTCGCCCATCTCTCCGGCTCGCACCTTGCGGCGGCCCACGGCGCGCCGGCTCCGGCGGAACTCGCGCCCGACCTCGCGGCGGGCGCCGGCGCGCTGGAGGATTTCCTTGCGGCCGACATCGTCGTCATCGGCGCGCCCATGTACAACTTCACGATCCCGAGCCAGCTCAAGGCCTGGATCGACCGAATTCTGGTGCCTGGGAAGACATTCAAGTACGGCACGACTGGAGCCGAGGGGCTCGCGGGCGGCAAGCGCGTGATCGTCGCAATATCGCGTGGCGGCTTTTACGGCGCCGAGACGCCAAACGCGGCCGGCGAGCACCTCGAAACCTATCTGCGCTGGGTGTTCGGCTTCATGGGAATAAACAGCGTCGAGTTCATCCCCGCCGACGGAATCCAGATCGGCCCGGACCACCGCGAGAAGGCGCTCACCGGCGCTCTCCAGGCAGCAACGGGTCTGCGTGCAGCATAGCCCCGCGACCGCTGAACCGTCCGGCGCAACACACATCCTGCGCCGGACGGAATCGAGCTTGTTTGGAGCGTCAGCCGCGGTAGATCGGCGCGCCGCTCGGCGAAGCCACCGCACCGCCGTCGACGAAGATCTCCTGGCCCTGCACATGCCCGGAATCGTCGGAGGCGAGGAACAGCACCGTCTTGGCGACGTGATCGGTTTCACCGATGCGGCCGAGCGGCGTCGTCAGCGCGATCCGCTTCTCGAACTCCTTCTCGGCCTCGGGCGTCGCGGTGGCGGCCCCCCAGATCGGCGTGCGGATCGCGCCGGGCGCCACCACGTTGACGCGGATTCCGCGCGGCGACAACTCCGAGGCCATGATCCGCGCCATCGCCCGCACGCCGGCTTTCGCCGCCCCGTAAGCGGAATAACCGGGAATGCCGAGCACCGAGATCACCGAGCCGTTGAAGATGATCGAGGCATTGTCGTTGAGATGAGGCAGCGCGGCTTGAACGGTGAAGAACACGCCGGTCAGATTGGTGCTGATGACTTTCTCGAACACCTCGAGCGTCGCTGATCCCAGCGGCGTGCCGCCGGCAATGCCGGCATTGGCGAACACGATGTCGAACCTGCCGAACTTTTCCGCGCCCTGCTTGATCGCGGCTGCGGTGGCGGCGATGTCGGTGGCGTCGGCCGCGAGTGCGAGCGCGTTCGGGCCGAGTTCCTTCGCGGCTGCCTCCAGCGTCTGCTTGTTGCGCCCAGTGATCACCACGTTCGCGCCCTCGGCCACGAACAGCTTTGCCGTCGCAAGCCCGATGCCGCTGTTGCCGCCGGTGATCAGTGCTGCCTTGTTCTTCAGTCTCACGCTCGCCTCCTTCAGTTTCATAATGAAACCAGATTGCCATCTAGGGCATTTGGTTTTATGATGCAACCACACAAGCGCGTGATCAGCTCAGGCGCCGTGCGAACGCGGGAGAGCGAGCGATGGTGAAAAGAACGAGCTTCGAAGGCGATGCATGCCCGATCGCGCGGTCGCTCGAGGCGCTCGGCGACTGGTGGTCGCTGCTGATCATCCGCGAGGCGCTGTTCGGCGTGCGCCGTTTCGGCGAATTTCAGAGCAAGCTCGGCATGGCCAAGAACATTCTGGCCGCGCGCCTGCGGTCACTGGTCGAGCACGGCATTTTGGCGACCGCGCCCGCTTCCGACGGCAGCGCCTACCAGGAATATGTGCTGACCCCGAAGGGCCGCGGCACCTTCCCGATCCTGGTCGCGCTGCGGCAATGGAGCGAGGAGTACGACGACCACCCCGAGGAGATCGCGACCATCCTGGTCGATCGCGAGAAAGGTCGCCCGGTGAAGAAGCTGGAAATGCGCGCGGAGGACGGACGGCTGCTCGGTCCCGCCGATACGACCCTGAAGCCGCGGCGGGCGACGCAGCGACGATCGGCGCGATAGCCAACGGCCGCCGCACGGTCATTGCAGCGAGTTCAACTTCCGGGGATGCTCACGACAGCTTGCGCTTGGTCCGCAGTCGCATGTGCTCGTCGGCCTCCAGCTTGGTCATGCCCAGGAGATAATGCAGCACGTCGAGCTTGTGGCGCTCGGCCAGCTTGCGCAACGCCCCGGTCTGCTCGGCGATGAAGGCCACCGCCTCGTCCGCGCCGCCCTCCCCCGGTTCCTCGTGACGCGAACCCCCTGGCGGGCCTGATCCAGCACGCGCCCGTTTCTTTCCTGGCCTAGTCACCAGACCCCACCCGAATCCATGCGCCCAATGAGACATTACGCTCACATCACCCGCAACTCCAAGGTGGTATTTTGCAACTTTCCAGATATGGAACTTTCCCCTCCAGAGCGGCGTCCTACACCCCTCGATTTGACAGCGGCGGCCTCACCACCCATGTTCGGGGCGAAACGGCCGACCCGAATCCTTTCGTTTTCGGCCCCATATTTTCCCGTAAGTTACTGGAACTACATGAATATCGTCATCGTGGAGTCGCCGGCGAAAGCCAAGACGATCAACAAGTATTTGGGCTCGTCCTATGAGGTTCTGGCCTCGTTTGGCCATGTCCGCGACCTGCCCGCGAAGAACGGCTCCGTCGATCCCGATGCCAATTTCAAGATGATCTGGGAGGTCGACCCCAAGGCGGCCGGCCGGCTCAACGAGATTGCCAAGTCCCTGAAGGGTGCCGACCGCCTGATTCTCGCCACCGACCCCGATCGCGAGGGCGAGGCGATCTCCTGGCACGTGCTGGAGGTGTTGAAGGAAAAGCGCGCGCTGAAGGACCAGAAGGTCGAGCGGGTCGTCTTCAACGCCATCACCAAGCAGGCGGTGTCGGATGCGATGAAGCATCCGCGCCAGATCGACGGCGCGCTGGTCGACGCCTACATGGCGCGTCGCGCCCTCGATTACCTGGTCGGCTTCACCCTCTCCCCCGTGCTGTGGCGCAAGCTGCCGGGTGCCCGCTCGGCCGGCCGCGTGCAGTCGGTGGCACTGCGCCTCGTCTGCGACCGCGAGCTCGAGATCGAGAAATTCGTGCCGCGCGAATATTGGTCGCTGATCGCAACCCTGCTGACGCCGCGCGGCGATGCCTTCGAGGCCCGGCTCGTCGGCGCCGACGGCAAGAAGATCCAGCGCCTCGACATCGGCACCGGCGCGGAAGCCGAGGACTTCAAGAAGGCGCTGGAGGCCGCCAGCTACACCGTGACCGCGGTCGATGCCAAGCCCGCCCGCCGCAATCCGCAGGCGCCCTTCACCACTTCGACGCTGCAGCAGGAAGCCAGCCGCAAATACGGCTTTGCGCCGGCGCACACGATGCGCATCGCCCAGCGCCTCTATGAAGGCATCGACATCGGCGGCGAGACCACCGGACTCATTACTTATATGCGTACCGACGGCGTGCAGATCGATCCGTCCGCGATCACCCAGGCGCGCAAGGTGATCGGCGAGGATTACGGCAACGCCTACGTTCCCGATGCTCCCCGCCAATACCAGGCCAAGGCGAAGAACGCCCAGGAAGCGCACGAGGCGATCCGGCCGACCGACCTGTCCCGCCGCCCCGACAGCCTGAACCGCAGGCTCGATGCCGACCAGGCGAAGCTCTACGAGCTGATCTGGAAGCGCACCATCGCAAGCCAGATGGAGTCGGCCGAGCTCGAGCGCACCACCGTCGACATCACCGCGAAGGCAGGCTCCCGTACGCTGGAGCTGCGCGCCACCGGCCAGGTCGTCAAGTTCGACGGCTTCCTCGCGCTTTATCAAGAAGGTCGCGACGACGAGGAGGACGAGGATTCCCGCCGTCTGCCCGCGATGAGCCCAAACGACGCCCTGAAACGGCAGAGCTTGTCGGTCACCCAGCATTTCACCGAGCCGCCGCCGCGCTTCTCCGAGGCCTCCCTCGTCAAGCGCATGGAAGAGCTCGGCATCGGCCGGCCCTCGACCTACGCCTCGATCCTGCAGGTGCTGAAGGACCGCGGCTACGTCAAGCTGGAGAAGAAGCGCCTGCACGGCGAGGACAAGGGCCGCGTCGTGATCGCGTTCCTGGAGAGCTTCTTCAGCCGCTACGTCGAATACGATTTCACCGCCGCGCTGGAGGAGCAGCTCGACCGCATCTCCAACAACGAGATCTCCTGGCAGCAGGTGCTGAAGGATTTCTGGCGCGACTTCATCGGCGCGGTCGACGACATCAAGGATCTGCGCGTCGCCCAGGTGCTGGACGTGCTCGACGAGATGCTGGGGCCGCACATCTATCCGCCTCGCCCCGATGGCGGCGATGTCAGGCAATGCCCGAATTGCGGCACTGGCCGGCTCAACCTCAAGGCCGGCAAGTTCGGCGCCTTCGTCGGCTGCTCGAACTACCCGGAGTGCCGCTACACCCGTCAGCTCGCCGCCGACGGCGAGGCGACGGCCGACCGTTCGCTCGGCCAGGACCCTGAGACGGGTCGCGATGTCTGGGTCAAGGCCGGCCGCTTCGGCCCCTATATCCAGCTCGGCGAGCAGAAGGATTATGAGGAAGGCGAGAAGCCGAAGCGCGCGGGCATTCCGAAGGGCACCTCGCCCAGCGACGTCGATCTCGAGCTTGCGCTGAAGCTGCTGTCGCTGCCCCGCGAGATCGGCAAGCATCCGGAGACGGGTCAGCCGATCACCGCCGGCCTCGGCCGCTTCGGGCCGTTCGTCAAGCACGACAAGACCTATGCGAGTCTCGAAGCCGGCGACGAGGTGTTCGACATCGGGCTCAACCGCGCGGTGACGCTGATCGCCGAGAAGGCGGCGAAGGGCCCGAGCCGCCGCTTCGGTGCCGATCCAGGCAAGGCCATCGGCGATCATCCGACGCTCGGCACCGTTACGGTCAAGAGCGGCCGCTACGGACCCTACGTCACCGCCGGCGGCGTCAACGCGACGATTCCCGCCGAGTTCGAGAAGGACGCCATCACGCTGGCGCAGGCGATCGCGCTGATCGACGAGCGTGCGGCCAAGGGCGGCGGCAAGACCAAGGCGAAGAAGGCGGCCAAGCCGGCCAAGACCAAGAAGGCTGCAGACGGCGAGGATGCCTCGCCGAAGCCCAAGAAGCCGGCCGCCAAGAAAGCTGCGGCCAAAACCAAATCCGAATCCACCAGCAAGGCGCGCGCTGCCGTGTCGTCGACCGCGAAGACGTCGCCGACCAAAGCCGCCGCGACCAAGGCTCCGGCGAAAAAGAGTGCCGGCAAGAATTAGAGGTTAAGTGAAACGCAAGAATGACCTTGGCTTTCCCGACCGGAACGCCATCGTCGCCTTCATCAAGGCCAATCCGGGAAAGGTCGGAACTCGCGACATTGCGCGCGAGTTCGGCCTGAAGAATGCTGATCGCGCCGAGCTCAGGCGCATGCTGCGCGAGCTCGCCGACGACGGCATCATCAAGAAGAAGCGCCACAAGGTCTCCGAGCCGGAGGCGCTGCCGCCGACACTGCTTGCCGACATCACAGGCCGCGACAGTGACGGCGAATTGATCGCCTCGCCCGCCGAATGGGACGAGGTTGAGAGCGGCGAGCCACCAAAGATCCTGATCGAGATGCCGCGCAAGCCGAAGCCGGGCACCGCGGCCGGAATCGGCGACCGCGCCCTGCTGCGCGTCGAGCGATCCGACGAGACCGAAGGTCCGGCTTGGCGCGGCCGCATCATCAAGGTCATCGACAAGGCCAAGAGCCGCATTCTCGGCGTCTTCCGCAGCCTGCCTGAAGGCGGCGGCCGGCTCGTCGCCGTCGACAAGAAGTTCGCGGACCGCGAACTGAACATCGCCAAGACCGATACCCAGGGCGCGCAGGACGGCGACCTCGTGAGCGTCGACATCGTCCGCTCGCGCGGCTTCGGCCTCGCATCGGGCCGGGTCAAGGAAAAGCTCGGCTCGGTCAAGTCCGAGAAGGCGATCAGCCTGATCGCGATCTATGCTCACGACATCCCGCTGCAATTCTCGTCCGCGGCCGAGCGCGAGGCGGAAGCCGCCGAGCCCGCGAACCTGAAGGGGCGAGAAGACTGGCGCGACGTCCCGCTCATCACCATCGATCCGCCCGACGCCAAGGATCACGACGACGCGGTCCACGCGCAGCCCGATGACGATCCCAACAACAAGGGCGGCTTCATCGTCAACGTCGCCATCGCCGACGTGAGCTTCTACGTGCGGCCGGGCACCGCGCTCGATCGCGACGCGCTCGATCGCGGCAACTCGGTCTATTTTCCCGACCGCGTCGTGCCGATGCTACCCGAGCGCATCTCCAACAATCTCTGCTCGCTGGTGCCGGGCGAGCCGCGCGGCGCGCTCGCGGTGCGGATGGTGCTCGGCCCCGACGGGCGGAAGCGTTCGCACAGCTTCCACCGCATCCTGATGCGCTCGGCGGCGAAGCTGAGCTACGCGCAGGCGCAGGCCGCGATCGACGGAAAGCCTGACGACACCACAGGCCCCCTGCTCGATCCGATCCTCAAGCCCCTCTATGCCGCTTACGCCTGCGCCAGGCGGGCGCGCGACGAGCGCGATCCGCTCAACCTCGATCTCCCCGAGCGAAAAATTCTCTTGAAGAGCGACGGCACGGTCGACCGCGTCGTCGTGCCGGAACGCCTCGATGCGCACAAGCTGATCGAGGAGTTCATGATCCTCGCCAACGTCGCCGCGGCGGAGATGCTGGAGAAGAAGTCGCTCCCGCTGATCTACCGCGTCCACGACGAGCCGACGCTGGAAAAGGTCCATGCGCTCGCAGAGTTCCTGGAGACGCTGGACGTCCCATTCACGAAGTCAGGCGCGCTGCGCCCGACGCTGTTCAACCGCGTGCTGGCCCAGCTCGAAGGCCATGACTATTACCCGCTGGTGAGCGAGGTCGTGCTGCGCGCCCAGGCCCAGGCGGAGTACTCTTCCGAAAATTACGGGCATTTCGGCCTGAACCTGCGCCGCTATGCGCACTTCACCTCGCCCATCCGCCGCTACGCCGACCTTGTCGTGCACCGTGCACTGGTCCGCGCGCTCGGCCTCGGCGAAGGCGCCCTGCCCGACAGCGAGACGCCGGAATCTCTCGGCGAGGTCGCCGCGCATATTTCGCTGACCGAACGGCGCGCGATGAAGGCGGAGCGCGAGACCGTCGACCGGCTCATCGCGCATCACCTCGCCGACCGCATCGGCGCCAGCTTCCAGGGTCGCGTTTCGGGCGTCACCCGCGCCGGCCTTTTCGTCAAGCTGAGCGAGACCGGCGCCGATGGTCTGATCCCGATCAGATCCCTCGGCACGGAATATTTCAACTATGACGAGAGCCGCCATGCACTGGTCGGCACGCGAAGCGGGACCATGTATCAGCTCGGCGACGTCGTCGACGTCCGTCTGGTCGAAGCGGCTCCCATCGCCGGCGCACTGCGGTTCGAGCTGCTGTCGTCGGAGAGCGAGGGCGGCCCGCGCACGCGCGGATCTTTCCGCCCGCAGCGCAAGCCATCAAAAGCTCATCCCGGACGCAGCCCGGAGAAAAAACGCAAGCCGGAGAAGCAAAAGCCTGCCAAAGGCAAGAAGGCCAAAGGAAACCGGGCCAAAAGGAAGAACAAGAGCAAAGGACAGAAGGGCAAGGCATGGTGATGATCAGCACGGCGCCAAAGATCTGGACGCGCGAGACGGGTCTCGTCGAGCAGCGCGACCTGTGGACGGCGATGAAGCGCGGCTTTCGCGGCCGCTGCCCGCGCTGCGGCGAGGGAAAGCTGTTCCGTGCTTTCCTGAAGACGGCAGATCATTGCGCCAAATGCGAGCTCGACTTCACGCCGCACCGCGCCGACGACCTGCCCGCCTATCTCGTCATCGTCATCGTCGGCCACATCGTGGTGCCGGCCATCCTCTGGATCGAGACCAACTATTCGACGCCGGTCTGGCTCAGCTTCGCGGCCTATCTGCCCTTCACCTTCATCGCCTCGCTCGCGCTGTTGCAGCCGGTAAAAGGAGCTGTGGTCGGCTTGCAATGGGCTCTGCGCATGCACGGGTTTGACGAGAACCCTCCGGATGGTATTCCGCCTGTGTAAGCAACAAGCAAGAAAACGGGTTTTGGGTGAGGACATGACGGATATTTCGCAGGCCGAGGAGAAAACCAGGGTTCACGAGGAGAAGGAAGCCGATCACCATCCCTACTTCCGCCCGAGGGATGCGGCGACACTGATCCTGGTCGATCGCAGCGGCACCACCCCGAAAGTGCTGGTCGGCAAGCGGCACGACAAGGTCGTGTTCATGCCCGGCAAGTTCGTCTTTCCCGGCGGACGCGTCGACAAGGCCGATTATCGCGTGCCCTGTGCCGCCCCCATCACGCCCGAGCTGGAGGCCAATCTCGCCAAGGGCAGCCCGAAGACGCCGGCTTCGCGCGCGAAGTCCCTCGCCATTGCCGCGATCCGCGAGGCCTGCGAGGAGACCGGCCTCTGCCTCGGCCGCAAGGCCGAAGGCAAGGTGACAAAGCTCGAGGGCCCCTGGAGGCCGTTCGCCGATGCCGGCCTCCTGCCCGATCCTTCCAGCCTGTTCCTGATCGCGCGGGCGATCACCCCGCCGGGCCGGGTCAAGCGCTTCGACACGCGCTTCTTCACCGCCGATGCCTCCGCAATCACCCATCGCGTCGAGGGGGTGATCCATGCCGATGCCGAGCTGGTGGAGCTGGTCTGGGTCGAGCTCGGCTCAAAGCCGCTCGCCGATCTGCATCCGATGACGCGCAACGTGCTCAACGAGCTCGACACCCGCCTTGCCACCGGCCCGCTTCGTCATGATGCGCCGGTGCCGTTCTTCCATTTCTACGGCGGCAAGATGCAGAAGGATGTGTTGAGCTGACGCTGACATTGCGGAGGCACGGCTCCCTCCTCCGTCATTCCGGGGCGCGCGTAGCGCGAGCCCGGAATCCATTCCTCCACTGTCTCCGCGGTTCGATGGATTCCGGGCTCGCCGCTGCGCGGCGCCCCGGAATGACGTGAATTTGCTGAGCGCGCATCCAAAAACAAAATAATCTTTCCACCCCCGCCAATGGCGGAGTTCCGCCGCGTCCCTATGTCTTTCCGAACGGCACCAAGAACGGACACCGGGCGATGGCACAACGGCAACTCAAGCTTGGCGCGTTCATGCGCCCGATCAGCATCCACACCGGCGCCTGGCGCTATCCCGGAGCCTGGCCCGACGCCAATTTCAACTTCTCGCGCATCAAGCAGCTGATCCAAAAGCTCGAGGCCGGCAAGTTCGACGCCTTCTTCATGGCCGATCACCTCGCCGTGCTGAACATGCCGATCGATGCGCTCAAGCGAAGCCACACCGTGACCTCGTTCGAGCCGTTCACGCTGCTGTCGGCGCTCTCGGCGGTCACCGAGCGCATCGGCCTGATCGCGACAGGCTCCACCACCTTCGATGAGCCCTATCACGTCGCACGCCGCTTCGCCTCGCTCGATCATCTCAGCGGCGGGCGTGCGGGGTGGAATATCGTCACCACCTCCAACCCGGACGCGGCGCTCAATTTCGGTCTCGACGACCACATGGAGCACGCCGAGCGCTACAGGCGCGCCCGCGAGTTCTACGACGTCGTCACTGGCCTCTGGGATTCCTTCGCCGACGATGCCTTCGTGCGCGATGTCGAGAGCGGGCTGTTCTTCGATCCCACGAAGATGCATACGCTCGACCACAAGGGCAAGTATCTGAAGGTTCGCGGTCCTCTCAACATCGCCCGACCCGTGCAGGGCTGGCCCGTGATCGTGCAGGCCGGCGCCTCCGAAGACGGCAAGCAGCTCGCGGCCGAGACCGCGGAAGCCGTCTTCACCGGCGGCGGCAGCCTCGCCGACGGCCAAAAACTCTACGCCGACATCAAGGGCCGCATGGAGAAGGCCGGCCGTGATCCCGAGCATCTCAAGATCCTCCCCGGCGCCTTCGTCGTGGTCGGCGACAGCGTGGATGAGGCCAGGGAAAAGCGCGCGCTGCTCGACAGCCGCGTGCATTACGACAGCGCCATCGCTTCGCTCTCGGTGATCCTGGGCACCGACGCCTCCGGCTTCGATCCCGATGGCCCTCTCCCCGCGATTCCCGAGACCAACGCCAGCAAGAGCGGCCGCCAGCGCATGGTCGATCTCGCCACGCGCGAAAAGCTCACCGTGCGCCAGCTCGCCCAGCGTGTCGGCGGCTATGGCGGCCTGTCCTTCGTCGGCACTGCCAAGACCATCGCCGACCAGATGGAGGAATGGCTGGTCGGGCGCGGCTCGGACGGCTTCAACATCATGTTCCCGTTCCTGCCCGCCGGCCTCAACGATTTCGTTGACAAGGTCGTCCCGGAGCTGCAGCGCCGCGGCATTTTCCGGAAGGAGTATGAAGGGGCCACTTTGAGGGAGAATCTCGGCCTGCCGCGGCCGAAAAATCGCTTCTTCGAGGCCTAATGGGCCCGTTTCGGGTGCTTTTCCGGGTGTAAAACCTTGACATCAGGCGGTTTCTGGCTAGGTTGCCGGCCAACGCGGGCCGTTTGGCCGGCTCCAGATTCCCCTGATATTCTGAGGTACAGAACATGGCCAAAGCGGTCACCATCAAGGTCAAGCTCGTGTCCTCGGCCGACACCGGCTTCTACTACGTCGCCAAGAAGAACTCGCGCACCATGACCGACAAGCTGGTCAAGAAGAAGTACGATCCGGTTGCGCGCAAGCACGTCGAATTCCGCGAAGCCAAGATCAAGTAAGATCGCGGGACGTTGAAGACTTTGACGGGGCCCTCTGGGCCCCGTTTTCATTTTCTCCGCAGCGTGTCTCGGACGCGCTGCCGCTTGCAAGGCTGCTGGCAGAGCCGCGGGCTCCCGGCTACGGACACCCTGCTCTCCATGATCGGTGCTTGGCGGGCGAAGCGAGTGTGACCCGCCTCGCAGAGCACCTCGACCGGATTCAATATCTCGAACGGGATCGTTGCATGAATCTGGTCCATTGCCGTGAAAAGCCATTTGCCCCTGCTGGATCCGCTGCGCTTCGGCGCTGCGCTTGGCGTCGCCGTCTTTCACCAGATGTTCTGGTCCTGGGCCTGGGTCTCTATCGGCGTCCCGGGCTTCGAGCGCTACGTCGCCGCCGATGTCCTCTACCCGTCTGCCGCGCCCTTTACATGGTTCGGCTGGGTCGGCGTCGAAATCTTTTTCGTCATCTCTGGTTTCGTCATCGCCAATTCCGCGGCTCAATCCTCGCCGGGCGGCTTTCTTCTGGGCCGTGCGCTCCGGCTTTATCCGGCGGTCTGGGTGTGCGCCACTGCGACGTTTCTCGTCCTGCTTCTCTTCGGCAGCGGACCCGTCTCCGAAATCATCCAACCCTACATCCACGCCATGCTGATGGTGCCCAAGGGCGTCACGGGCCATTGGCTTGACGAGGTCTATTGGACGCTGGCGGCCGAGATCGCGTTCTATGGTCTCGTGTTTTGCGCGATGCTCACGAAGAGGATCACTCTGCGGCACCTCGCCTTCGGCCTCACCATCTACAGCGCACTGTTCAACGCGGTCGCGCTGGCGGTGCTGTCATGCACGACGCCATCCGACCTGCCTTATCTCGTCATCCTGATGTTTCGGGTGCCATGCGCGGCGTTTCTGTTGACGCATGGCTGCTTCTTTGCGCTGGGGATCTGGCTGTTCATTCTCTCGAACAGGCAATTGACTGCGCTGGAGCAGGTCGCCGTCGCCGTCACCTGTCTTTCAGGCGCGGCGGAGATCTACTTCTTTGCATCTTTCCTTCTGACGTCCATACCCGCGATCGCGGATCAATCGGCGCTCGTGCCGATCATGGTTTGGGCGGCCGCGGTGCTGCTCATTGCTCTTGCCGCAAACCGCAACAGACGCTTTGCCGGCATCGCTTCCCCTGAGGCACCTGCCTATCTGAGAACGCTTGGGCTGATCACCTATCCGCTCTATCTCACCCACAACGTCATCGGCGCGGCGGTCATTCGTGCATTGGTCGACGCCGGTCTCGATGCGACCTCTGCGCTTTGGATCGCACTTGCCATGCTCATCCTGGTCTGCTGGTTCATTTGCGCGAAGATCGAGCCGGCCGTCAGGTCCGCACTGATGCAAACCCTTTCGCGCTTCGGAAAGCTGCCGCAGAGACACCCGGTATCGCGTCGCCCTGCGTTCGCCCGGGGGCTTCGCCTTCCGCTGCCCGTCTCGGTCAAGGTGAAGGTAGCGGCAGCGGCGTAATGACAATGGTGAGCGGCCCGGGCGACGCGTTTGCAACGCATCCGCCATGCGCCCAGGGGCCGAATGCGACCGGCCCGATGCCGACGGCGAGACCAATCGCGACGCCGATGCGCCAGGCCATCGCGTAGGATTCGAGCGCGTCGTACAGCACCCCCGCCTCCATGAGCGCCGCGGAAGCTGCCGATCGAGTGGCCCTGGATCCTCGCCTGCCCACGCCGCCCTCGGGGCAAGCGAGGTGGCGCATCGCGCCATTTCATAGCTCACAGGAACCTTTTCAGGGCAGGAGCGGTTGGCGTGCGATAGCGCGCGACCGGAGTAACGGCCGCCGCCATGAAGACCGCGCGGACTAGTGCCCTGGGCGGCTGTCCTATGCAGCCTCGTCCTGGCCCCTCGCAGCTGAAATCAGTGAGCGCTCAGTCCACGGCGGGACAGGAACAGCAAAATGAGGCCCGTAGCGAGACAGCCCTTCAAGCCACGCACCACCGAAGAGCTGATGGCGCTGCTGAGTGCAGTAGCGACCGGGATTCTGACCGTCATCATTATCTCGATGCTCTATTTCGGTCGAGACATCTTCGTGCCCGTTGCGCTGGCTATTCTCCTTAGCTTCGTGCTGGCGCCGCTGGTCGGAATATTGCAGCGGATCCATGTCCCGCGGGGACTGGCAGTCGTGAGCGTGGTTGTCGTTGCGTTTGTGCTGATCTTCGCGATCGGCAGCCTTCTTGCCACTCAACTGACGCAACTCGCCGGTGACCTGCCCCGATATCAATCGACGATCAGCGACAAGATCCAGGCATTTCGGGATACCAAGGCCGGGAGGGGCACGCTGGAGCGTGCTTCCGATATGCTGAAGGATCTCAGCGAGGAGCTTGATAAACCGAAAGACGCGCCATCCGCGCCCAGGACCGGCATTGTCCCCGGCTCAAATGCCTCCCCGCCACCGGTCCCGGTCGAGGTACGCCAGCCCGATCCCGGCGCGTTGGAGAGTCTGCGAACCCTGATTTCTCCGCTCATTCATCCGCTCGCTACCACCGGCATCATCATCATTTTCGTCATATTCATTCTCATTCAGCGCGAGGATCTTCGGAATCGCTTCATTCGGCTGGCGGGCTCGCTGGATCTGCAGCGTACGACCGCTGCGTTGGACGATGCAGCGAGCCGCCTCAGCAAGCTGTTTCTGACCCAACTCATCCTGAACGGCGCATTCGGCGTGGTGATCGGCACCGGCCTCTGGTTCATCGGAATTCCCAGCGCGATCCTTTGGGGCATCCTCGCGGCCGCGCTTCGCTTCGTCCCTTATGTCGGCGCCGTTATCGCTGCCGCATTCCCGCTGGCGCTCGCGGTCGCCATCGATCCCGGCTGGTCGATGCTGCTTTGGACTCTCGCTCTATTTCTTGTCGTTGAACCGCTCGTAGGCCATGTCATCGAGCCGATGGTTTACGGCCGCAGCACGGGGCTTTCCCCCGTTGCCGTGGTCGCGTCGGCAACGTTCTGGACGGCGCTCTGGGGACCAATCGGGCTCGTCCTCGCGACCCCCCTCACGATCTGCCTCGTGGTTTTGGGGCGGCATGTGGAGCGATTGGAATTCCTCGACGTCATGTTTGGAGACCGACCGGCGCTTTCTCCGCCGGAAATGTTCTATCAGCGGATGCTGGCGGGGGATCCGACCGAAGCGGCCGAAAAGGCCGAGGAGTTTCTGAAAGAGCGTTCGCTGGCTTCGTACTATGATGAGGTCGCCCTGAAGGGTTTGCACTTGGCGCAAGCCGACGTGGAGCGCAATGCGCTTGACCAGGAACGTCTCATGAAGATTCGAGATGCCGTCAGCGAGTTTGTCGCCGATCTTGCCGATCAGGACGACCGGCCGCCCCCGAGGAGTAGTTCCACCACTGATGCTGAAGCATCATCCGCGGTCGAAGGCATTGCCGAGAATGCGGCCAATGAACGCTTGCCTTACCTGCGTAGCGAAACGCTACCGCCGGATTGGCAGGGTGAACACCCTGTCCTGTGTGTGGCCGGACGCACCCTGATCGATGAGGCGGCCGCGATCATGCTGGCTCAGCTCTCGACTGAGCACGGCCTCGCTGCGCGAGTCGAAGGCGCAGAATCGCTTTCCACGACGAATGTCTTTCGCCTGGATACAACGGGCGTTGCGATTGTCTGCTTGGTCTACCTCGATGCCCGCGCTGCGGCACACATGCGGTACTCCGTCCGGCGTCTGAGGCGGAAACTGCCGAAGGCAACCATCATCCTGGGCTGCTGGGTCAACGACATTGACCAGGCCGCCATGGAATTGTTGCGGACAGGCGCCAAAGCTGACCTCATTGCGACGAGCATCGGTGAGGCCGTTAGGCTGTGCATCGAAGCGACAGGGATAACGGAACAGGGGCACGAAGCCCCCGGGCAGGACAAGCCCACAACGGCTGCGGCGTGAGATTCTCATCGCGGCTGTCGATGTTTCGCGTCTCCCTGGCGCACTCGGCAACGTCCCGACCGTTGGCTTCCCGGTCAAGTGAACATCGGTTGGCAACGCCGCGCTTCAGCATCAGGCCCTCGCTGCGGAGCGCAGCTCCGCAGGCGACCCAACCCTCTTCCTGCTAGGCCGTCCGCAGCACCGGGGCCGGCGGTTGCGACGGCCGGATCAGCGCGAACGCCACCTGCACGATGCCGCCGGCAAGGCCGAGCGCGACGCCGATGCGCCAGGCCATGGTGTAGGAGCCGAGCGCGTCGTAGAGCAGCCCGCCACCATAGGCACCGAGGAAGCTGCCGATCTGGTGGCTCATGAAGGCAAGGCCCTGGATCATCGCCTGCCAGCGCAGGCCGAACATTTCGGCGACGGCGCCCGCGACGAGCGGGCCGACGCCCATCCAGAGGAAGCCCATGATCGCTCCGAACAGAAGCGTCGAGAACGGACTGGCCGGCAGCGTGAAATACCAGGCCAGCGCGAGCGAGCGCAGGATGTAGATCGCGCCCAATAGCGCCAGCTTGTTCCAGCGCTGGCCGGCCCAGCCGAAGAACAGCGAGCCCAGCACGTTGAAGCCGCCGATCATGCCGAGCGTCTGCGCGCTGAGCATCGGATCGAGGCCGCAGATCGCCAGATATGACGGCAGATGCGTGGTGAGAAACACAAGCTGCATGCCGCAGACGAGATAGGCGCAGGTCATCACGACGAAGGACGCGTTGCCGAACGCTGTCTTCGCCGCGATCGCAGCCGTGGCATCGCCGAGGTCGGCGGCGGCGGGCTTCGGCAGCGGGATTTTGTCGACGCGCCCGGCATACCACGCGGCCGGGATCATCAGCAGCGACATGACGACGAAACCGGCAAGCCCGACGCGCCAGCCAAAGCCCTCGTTGAGCATCTGCCCGATCGGCGCCGACAACAGCGCGCCGAGCGAGCCCGCGCCGGAGACGATGCCCAGCACGGTCGAGCGCACGGTCTCCGGCACTGCGCGCGCCGCCACCGACATCGCGATCGCCGCGGCGGTGCAGGCCATCGAGGTGCCGATCAGCACGCCGGCGCCGATCATGATGCTGACGAGCCCGTTCGCCGTTGCCATCAGCACGAGGCCTGCGATGTACATCAGTGCGCCCACGATCATGATCGGGCGGAAGCCGTAACGCACGGTGAGTGCGCCGGCGGGGGGCTGCAGGAAGCCCCAGGCAAGGTTTTGCACGGCCAGTGCCAGCGTGAAATCCGAGATCGAAATATGGATGTCATGCGTCAGCGGCTGCATGAAGATGCCGAGCGACTGCCGCAACCCCATGCTCAGCGTCAGCATGACCGAGGCACCGATCAGGATGGGCAAGGTCGGACGCAAGACCTGCAGCAGGGGCATTTTCTTCTCCCTTTTGGGCACGGCGCAATTGCCGTCGTCTGCTGTTGCCACCGATTTTGGTTACACAGACCTGTTTACTTAGGCTATGATTGGATGTTGCTGTCAAGCGAACAGGACGCCTTCCGCTGCATGGCTCCCCCGCCCGCCCCACAGACGATGAAAGAGCGGATCCTCGAGACCGCCGACAAGCTGTTCTATCTGCAAGGAATTCGCGCCATCGGTGTGGATACCATCGCGGCCGAGATCGGCATCTCCAAGCGTACGCTCTACAATCACTTCCCCTCCAAGGATGCGCTGATCGCGGCCTATCTCGAGCGCCGCTTCGTTCACGCACGCCCCTCCGACAAGCCCCCCGCCGAGCAGATCCTCGCGACGTTTGATTCGCTGGAGCGGCGTTTTGCAGCCAAGGATTTTCGCGGTTGCCCGTTCGTGAATGCGGTGGCCGAGCTCGGCCCTCAGGACCTCGCCGTGAAGAAGATCGCGATCGCCTTCAAGGAAAGCCGACGACTCTGGTTTCGCGACCGCCTGAGCGAGCTCGGTGTTGCCAATGCGGATGCACTGGCAACGCAGCTCGTGCTGCTCGTCGACGGCTCCATCGCGCAAGATCTGGTGCGCGATGATCCGGCCATGGCGCGCGCGGCCAAGGAAGCGGCGAAGGTGTTGTTGCGGAATGCGGGCGTGGATGTGTCGGATGGTGCGGAGAGGCCGGCGGCATCAGGTAAGCGCGCGCCCCGATAAAAGCTGTCGCCGCCAATTCGGTGTCATCGGCCGCGAAAGCGGGTGATCCAATATTCCAGAGACGGTCGTGATTGAACCGAGAGGCCGCGGCGTACTGGATTCCCCGTCTTCGCAGGGAGCGACAGCGGGATTCCTGGAAGTACCCGAGCGTCGCAATGAGCATCGCCACAGGCACGTCCCGACCCTACCAGCATGCTCCTGTTTTGCCCGACAGGTCAAACGGCGCCGCTGCCGGCGCAATCTGTCCTGCCCCCCGCGCAAGTCCTTGATCCGGCTGGCGCCGGCTACTGTGCGTGGGGTTGTTTTTGAGTTTCGGGCCGCGGCCGCTCAGGCCGCCTGCGAGACCACGCGGTTACGGCCGTCGTGCTTGGCCCGATACAGCGCGGTGTCGGCGCGCTTGAGGACGTCGGCGACCGCCTCGCCCTTCCGCTCCAGCGTGGTGAGGCCGATCGAGATCGTGACCTCGATGCGCTTGGCGCCCTTGTGGATCGCGAACGGCTCGCCGGCGATCGAGCGGCGCAATCGCTCGGCGACCATGCCGGCGACGTGCAGATCGGTCTCCGGCATCACGATGACGAATTCCTCGCCACCGTAGCGGCAGGCCAGGTCGATGCCGCGGATCGACTTGCGCACCCGCACCGCGAACTCGCGCAGCACGTCGTCGCCGGCGTCATGGCCGTAATTGTCGTTGATCGATTTGAAGTAATCGATGTCGAGGATCATCAGGGCCAGCGGCTTGCCGCGGATGGAGGCCTGCTCGGCGAGAGTCGCCAGATGGCTCTCCATGTAGCGGCGATTGTGCAGACCGGTGAGCGCGTCGGTGATCGCCATCTCGATCGAGTTCTGCACGTTGTCGCGCAAGTGATCGGTGTAGCGGCGGCGGCGGATCTGGGTGCGGGCGCGGGCCAGGAGTTCGGTCTTGTCGATCGGGCGCAGCAGGTAGTCGTTGACGCCGATCTCCAGACCGCGCAGCAGCCGCGTCGAGTTCTCGGGGTCGGCTATCGCGAGGATCGGCACGTGCCGGGTGCGCTCCAGCGAGCGCGCCTGGCTGCAGAGGCGGAGGCCGTCGAAATTGTTGAGGTCGAGCGAGACGATCAGCAGGTCGTAATTGCCCTCGGCGGCGTGGAACAGCGCTTCCGTCGGATTCGGCTCGACGTCGATGGTGTGCTCGGCGGCGAGGATCGTCGCCAGCCGCTCGTAGGAGGACTCGCGGTCGTCGACCAGCAGGATGCGGCCGCCCTTGCCGGTGTCGGCCACGGCGCTGCGCTCGGGCGCCTGCATGCCGATCTCGAGCGAGGTGATCGCGCGCATGCGCAATTCGTCCGTCATCATCTTCAGCCGCGTCAGCGAGCGCACCCGCGCAATCAGCACGACGTCGGACACCGGCTTGGTGAGGAAATCGTCGGCGCCGGCTTCCAGACCACGGTTGCGGTCGGCGGGGCTGTCGAGCGCCGTTACCATGACGACGGGAATGTGATGCGTGGCCGGATCGGTCTTGAGGCGGCGGCAGACTTCGAAACCGTCCATGTCCGGCATCATCACGTCGAGCAGGATGATGTCGCACTCGGCGCGATGACAGATCGCCAGCGCCTCGGTGCCGTTCGAGGCGGTCATCACGTCAAAATATTCAGCGGACAGGCGGGCTTCGAGCAGCTTGACGTTGGCAGGAACGTCATCGACGACCAGGATACGCGCGGACACTGTGAACTCACTTCCTATCCGATAAAACGCCGGACCGTCTCAATGAATTTGCCGACCGAGATCGGCTTGGACAAATAGGCTTCGCAGCCGCCCTCGCGGATGCGCTCTTCGTCGCCCTTCATCGCGAACGCCGTGACCGCGACGACGGGAATGCTGCGCAGCTCCGGATCGTCCTTGATCCAGCGCGTCACCTCGAGCCCTGAAACCTGCGGCAATTGGATATCCATCAGCACGAGGTCGGGCCGCATCTTGCGAACAAGGTCGAGCGCCTCGTAGCCGTTGCTGGTGCCCGAGGTCTGGTAGCCGTGCGCCTCCAACAGGTCGCGGAAGAGCTTCATGTTGAGCTCGTTGTCTTCCACGATCAGGACGGTCTTAGCCATCCCGCCCTCCTGAAAGGTCCGCAGACCGGTACATATGACGCCTCAGACGCCGCTTCCCGGCGTTTCGAAAACTGGATTCAAACTAGCCTCAGATTCGCTTGAGTTTCGTTAAACCCGAGGGTCGACTTTCCGCGATGTGGTTTCCAGTTGCTTGTCTGGGCTCGGAAGACTTGAGGACGAGACTCGGGCATGATGATTCCAAATTAGAGACCGAAAGTTAACGGAAAGGCAAACCGTCCCCGTGAAAAAGCCTGTTCACAACCCCCGCGAAGTTGCTGAAATCGTTGCGATTCAGGCCCTATCCTTCGTCGCGAGCGATCCCGAGCGGCTCGGCCTGTTCCTGGCCGAGACGGGGGTCGGTCCAGAGACCCTCCGCAATGCCGCCTCGGATCCGAACTTTCTCCTCAGCGTGCTCGATTTCGTGATGCGGGACGATGCCACCGTGAAGGCCTTTGCCAGCTCGGCCGAACTGCATCCCACCAACGTCGCCGGGGCCCGACAGGTCCTGGGCGATGCCCTCGGCGATTCCTCCTGGGAGCGCGACGTGCCGTGACCAAACCCGACTCGGCCGGGCCCCGCTGCTTCTGCCGGGATTGTCTGGCCGATTTGGATGTGGGCGTGCGCCGCTGTTCCGCCTGCGGATCCCCTCGCCTCGTCCGCCACGCCGCGCTCGCGAGCCTGACCATCGCCCATATCGACTGCGACGCCTTCTACGCGACGGTCGAGAAGCGCGACAATCCCGATATTGCCGACAAGCCCGTCATCATCGGCGGCGGCAAGCGTGGCGTGGTGTCGGCAGCCTGCTACATCGCCCGAACCTATGGCGTCCGCTCCGCCATGCCGATGTTCAAGGCGCTGGAAGCCTGCCCGCATGCCACCGTGATCCCGCCTGACATGGCCAAATACGTCCGGGTCGGCCGTGAAGTGCGTCAGGCCATGCAGGCGCTGACGCCGCTCGTAGAGCCGCTCTCCATCGACGAGGCCTTCCTCGACCTCTCCGGAACCGAGCGCGTCCACGGCATGATCCCGGCAAAGGTGCTGGCGCGCTTTGTCCGCGAAATCGAGCGCGACATCGGCATCACCGTCTCGGTCGGCCTGTCCTGCAACAAGTTCCTGGCCAAGATCGCGTCCGACCTCGACAAGCCTCGCGGCTTTGCCGCGCTCGACCAAGAGGAAGCCCGTTTGATGCTGGCGGAAAAGCCGGTCGGCTTCATCTTTGGCGTCGGGCCGGCAACTCAGGAGCGCCTCGTGCAGCGTGGCTTCCGCGTCATCGCCGACCTCCAGAAGGCCGACGAGATCGAGATGATGCGGCAGTTCCCGAGCGATGGACGCAGGTTATGGAGGCTCGCGCGCGGCATCGACGACCGCCGCGTCGAGCCTGACCGCGGGGCCAAGACGATCTCCAGCGAGACCACATTCGAGACCGACATTCGTGATTTCCCGACGCTGGAGAAGATCCTCTGGCGGCTGTGCGAGAAGACGTCGTCCCGCCTCAAGAGCGCCGAGCTCGCCGGCTCGACGGTCACGCTGAAGCTGAAGACCGCCGATTTCCGCCAGCGCACGCGCTCGCAATCGATTGCCGCGCCGACGCAGCTCGCTGCAAAGATGTTTGCGATCTGCCGCGAGATGCTGGCGAAGGAGATCGACGGCACCGCCTTCCGCCTGATGGGCGCCGGCGTCAGCGCGCTGCGCGAGGGCTCGGCCTCCGACGATACCGATATGCTAGACCGCCGCGCTGCGCACGCCGAACGCGCCGTGGACAGCCTGCGCAAGAAGTTCGGCAGTGCCGCTGTCATCCGCGGCATTGCGTATGAAGGGCCGGAGAAGGCGCCGGAGTGAAACGCCGGCCGGCCCGCGCTCCCGGTCACAGCCTGCTCAGCCGGACGCGCAATTGATCGTCCGTTTCGTGGACGAGATCGAGCAGGCCGCGATAAGGATCCCCGGCGATCTCGAGCGCGGCGGCGAAGGCTGGCTCCGTCTTGGCCCCCTGCGATCTCAGCCGAGCGACGGCGCTGCGCAGGCGACCGTCATCGAGCGCCAGCAATTTCCTTTCGATCTTGAAGTGCAACCATCCCGGCTGCTCGTCGACCGGTCGTTGCGCCCCGAAAACTTCGAAGGGCCACCCGCCCCACGCGAAGCGGGCGACCAATGGACGCCCCGCAGACGTCCACTGATGGAGCTGGAAATCATCGCAGGAATGGTATCGCCGCCAAATCGTCTCGGCAAAGCCGACGGGATCAAAGGCGTGGCAGACGATATCGACGTCGCTGCCCAACACAGCAAGTCCAAGGGGCAATGTGCCGACCACGCGCGGGTCGAACGCACGAAGCGACTCCAACACCCCTGAGCTTTCAATTGCAGCTTCGTAATTCATTGCGGTTCGCGTAGCACCAATTACTGTTGCTGAATTGCAAACTCATCCGCGGAGAGGCAATGCGCCATGGCAGGTGAGGTCGATCTCAACGCCTTGTTGAAGAACATGAATCCGGACCTTCATCCGGACATTTTCGTGTTCTGCACGTTTGCCCAAGATGAGCCCGTGCCCGCCTTCATCCGTCCACAACTGAGGTTCCGCGAGCGTGAAGGCACGACACTCGTGATGCGGCGTGAAGAGGCCGAGCGTGCGGGACTGCGCTACGCGTTCGTCTCGCGCCTGATCACCCTGACGGTCCACTCCGCACTCGATGCGGTTGGCGTTCTGGCGGCAGTCACGTCACGTCTGGCCGAAGCCGGCATCAGCGTGAATGCCGTTTCGGCCTTCTATCACGATCACCTGTTTGTGCCGGTGGACAGGGCCGACGAGGCGATGGCCGTTCTACTAGAGCTAGCCAAAGCCAGATCGGCGTAGCCCGGCTCAATCCGCAACGGCCACCGCCTCGATCTCGATCAGCCATTCCGGCGCGGCGAGTGCGGAGACGCCGACGAGCGTCGAGGCCGGCGGCTCCATGCCTTCGAAGAACACGGACCGGGCCTTGCCGATGATCGGGCGCAGCTCCGGCTTGTAGTTCACGACGAAAGTCGTGATCTTGACGATGTTGGCGTAGGTGGCGTTGGCCGCTTTCAGCGCGTGGCCGAGATTCTGCATCACCTGCGTCGTCTGGGCGGCAATATCGCCCTCGCCGACGATCCGCCCCTCCTCGTCGACCGAGACCTGTCCAGAGATGTAGATGGTGCGGGCGCCGGAAGCTGTGACGACGTGAGAATAGGCCGGATTGTTATGCAGACCGCTGGGGCGGAGATGATCAGGCTTGGGCATGGGTGCCTCCCGGATTTTTGTAGGTTGCAATCGAGCGTAGCTGGAGAGCGAGCCGAGAGCCAGTGCCGTCATTGCGAGTCTGGATAGCTTCGCTTCGGTCGCAATGACGGAGGACAGAGCGCGCCCCTCAATTGCAGGGCTTGCTGTCCTTCACGTCGAACTTGCCCATCGCGCCGGAAATCACGAAATCGTTGTAGTCGAGCACGAGCTGGCGCGAGACGCCGTTCTCGTAGAGCTCGAACGCCATCGCATAAACAGGCGTCTGCTCGCCTTCCTTCTGCTGGGCGTCGCGGTCGAAATAGCTGACGGTGACTGGCCAGCGCTTCAGGGATTTCATGTGCTCGTCCGCGGTCGACGGGTCCGAAGACGTGGCACGGTCGGCGGGGATCGGCTGACCGATCACGGTCAGCGTGTTGTAGACCTTCTGGCCGTCGTCCGAGCCGTCATAGACGGAGAGCTCGAGCAGCGACTTGCCCTCCTTGGCGGCCGCGATGATGCGCTGGATCTGCTCGGTCGGGAATACGATCTTGCCGTCGAGCGTAAAGCTTTTCGGTGCCGGCAGCTTCAGCTTGACGTTGATTTGGTCGCCGTCGCGCTCGGCCGAGCCGTCGACACGGCCGGCATCGGCCTCATTCATCCGCGTCTCGATCTTGAAGCGATAGCTCTTGCCGGCGGCATCCTCCCAGGAATTGGAGCGGAGATCGCTCAGTGTGACCTTGCCCTCGCCGCTGTCGAGCTCGGACACCTGGCGGAATTCCGAGGTATAGCCCTCGCAAGCATTCCCTGTGAAATTGTAGAGGATCCGGCCGCGGGCGCTGTTGACCGAATTGGAGCGCGATTTGACGAGGCTGAGGTCGTAGAGCGCCTGATGCGCGAGAAACGGACCGTTGGCGGCCAGCGCCCCGCCGCCGGGGCCAAAAGTGGCCGCCGCGAGCGCCATCACACCGAGCGAAGTCCGGAAAAGGTGCACCATGTCTGTTCCCTGAGGAAAGCGCAGATTCGACATTTTAATGACCGTTCCATTGCGTCGCAACTGAGACCGTTTCAAGTCAAGTTGCCTGACCCGGGTGCTCTGTCTCAACCAAATGCAGGCCCATCCAGTTGCTTGCATGTAACGGCACGATGGGCGAAACAGGGCCTGCCCGGGTCTCAAGCGAACGCGCCGGGGCGAATGATTTGGACAACGAGGTCGGACATGGCGGGCACGGTCGAGCAGAAACTGGCGGAACAGGGCATCAAGCTGCATGAGGCCCCCACTCCCGTCGCCAACTACGTCCCGTTCGTGCGCACCGGCAATCTGCTGTTCGTCTCCGGCCAGGTCTGCTTCGATCCCACCGGCAAGCTGATCGCCAGGGGCAAGCTGGGTGCCGGCGTCTCCATCGAAGACGGTGCGGCGGCCGCCCGCGGCTGCGCGGTGAACCTGCTGGCCCAGGTCAAGGCCGCACTCGGCGACCTCGACAAGGTCGTCCGCGTGGTCCGTCTCGGCGGCTTCATCAATTCAGCGCCCGACTTCCTGGACGGACCGAAGGTGCTCAACGGCGCCTCCGATCTCATGGTGGCCGCCTTCGGTGACAAGGGCCGCCATGCCCGTACCACCGTCGGCGTCGCCTCCCTGCCGGCCGACGCGGCAGTCGAGGTCGAAGGCGTGTTCGAGGTCGCCTGAGACGAATGCGCGCCCCGGATTGGCTGACAGCCCGGCCGGTCGCCCATCGCGGCCTGCATGACATCTCGCGCGGCATCGTCGAGAACATGCCGGGCGCGGTGCAGGCTGCGATTGCGGGCAATTTCTCCATTGAGGTCGATATCCAGCTCTCGTCCGATGGCGAGGCCATGGTGCATCATGATCACGCGCTGGGCCGTCTCACCGAGGCCACGGGGGACGTCATCTCGAAGACCGCGGCGGAGCTGAAGGCGGTCAAGTTCAGGGACACCGCCGAACGAATGATGTCGCTCAGCGATCTCTGCGCCATGGTTGCCGGCCGGGTGCCGCTGGTGATCGAGGTGAAAAGCCATTTTGGCGGCGACCGCAAGCTGGTGAGGCGGATGGCCGAGGTGCTGGCGTCCTATGACGGCCCCGCGGTCGGCATGTCGTTCGATCCCGACCAGGTACTGGCGCTGCGCCAGTTGCTTCCCTCCCGTCCGCGCGGCATCGTCGCGCAACGGACCTATGAGGACGAGTACTGGGCCAACCTGACCCCGGAGCAGCGCGACAGCATGCTCTACCTGCGCCACGGCTTCCAGACCCAGCCCCACTTCGTCGCTTTCAAGGTCGACCACCTTCCGGCCCCGGCACCCTGGATCGCCCGCAACGTCTTCGGCTGCGCCCTGCTCGGCTGGACCGTGCGCACGCCGGAGCAGCGGGCGCGGGTCGGGCGGTATGCAGATCAGATGATCTTTGAGGGATTCGTGCCGTAAGGGGACGGCCTGCGCTATCACTCCTGTTCCGGACAGGCTGCAACGCGGTAGCGTTGCGGTGGCGATTTGGGACTGCAGCGCACCGCCGAGGACGCGCTGCACGCGTGTGGCTCCAGCCCCCTTGAAGTCGCTGCTGCGATGCACGATCTTGGGCGCAATGGCATCATCCGACATTACGCTCGAGGCCGTACCGTCCATTGGCGAAGTCTCGCCCGAGGATTGGGACGCTTGCGCCAGTCCCGGCGACAAGTGCAAGGGGCATGGCGCAGGAATCTCATCTGGCATTCCAGGCGATTCCCTCGGCCTCTCAAGACCTGCCTATAACCCGTTCGTGTCGCACGCATTTCTATCTGCCGTCGAGAGATCGGGTTCGGCGACCATCCGCACCGGCTGGGGTCCGCGGCATCTCGTGGCCAAGGTCGGCGGCCGCGTCGCCGGCGTCGTGCCCTGCTATCTGAAATCACACAGCCAGGGCGAATACGTCTTCGACCGCGGCTGGGCGGACGCCTATGAGCGTGCCGGCGGGCGCTATTACCCGAAACTTCAGGTCTCCGTTCCCTTCACGCCGGCGACCGGGCCGCGGCTGCTGGTCCGCGACGGCGTCGACCGTGCGCAGATCACCGAAGCCCTGGCGAGCGGACTGGTGGCGCTGTGCGGCGTCACGAAGGCGTCCTCCGTCCACGTCACCTTCGCGCGGGAGGCCGAATGGAAGCTGCTCGCCGAGCACGGCTTCCTCCAGCGCACCGACCAGCAGTTCCACTGGCATAATGAGGGCTTTGCGACTTTCGACGATTTCCTGGCGACGTTGAACTCGCGCCACCGCAAGTCGATCAAGCGCGAGCGTCGCGATGCGCTCGCCGCCGGGATCACCATCCACTGGCTGACCGGCAAAGACATTACCGAGGACGCCTGGGACGCCTTCTTCGACTTCTACATGGAGACCGGCTCGCGCAAATGGGGCCGGCCGTACCTGACGCGCGAGTTCTTCTCGCTGATCGGCGAGACCATGAGCGAGGACGTGCTGCTGGTGATGGCGCGCCGGAACGATCGCTGGATCGCGGGCGCGATCAACTTCATCGGCTCGGACACGCTGTTCGGCCGCAATTGGGGCGCGCTCGAGCACCATCCCTTCCTGCATTTCGAGGTCTGTTATTACCAAGCCATCGATTTTGCGATCAAACACGGATTGAAACACGTCGAGGCCGGCGCGCAGGGCGAGCACAAGATCGCGCGCGGCTACCTGCCGCGCACCACCCATTCCGCCCACTTCATCGCCGACCCTGGCCTGCGCCGCGCTATCGACGATTATCTCAAGCGCGAGCGCGCCTATGTTGCGGAGGCCGGCCGGGAGCTGGCCGAACTCGGCCCCTTCCGCAAAGGCGCCGACGAGGCGCCTTGACGCCTTGCCGGTGCTGGTGACAGTAAGCGCAAAATCTCGAGGAGCCGCCGAGGAGCTACCAATGACCGCCTACGACACCAACAACATCTTCGCAAAGATCCTGCGCGGCGAGCTGCCTTGCCACAAGGTGTACGAGGACGAGCACGTCTTCGCCTTCCTCGACATCATGCCCCGCGTCCCGGGCCATACGCTGGTGATTCCGAAAGCCCCTGCCCGCAACATCCTCGACATCAAGCCGGACGACTACGCCCATGTCGCCCGCGGCGCGCACAAGATCGCAGCGGCCGCGATGAAGGCGTTCAATGCCGACGGCATCACCGTGCAGCAGTTCAACGAACCGGCCGGCGGACAGGTGGTGTTTCACCTGCACATGCACGTGATGCCGCGCCACGATGGCGTCGCCATGCTGCCGCCGGCAAGCCGCAAGGAAGATGACAAGCTGCTGCAAGACCACGCAGCCAAGCTGATCGCGGCGTTGAAGGCCGGCTGATTGCCTCACACTCCGTCATTGCGAGCGAAGCGAAGCACTCCAGACTGCGCTCACGGCGACAGTCTTGATTGCTTCGTCGCAAGGGCTCCCTGACGGGCTAGACCGGCGCGCTATTACTCTGTCTCGAAATCGCCCTTCTGCGGCGCGGCCAGCGGCGTGAACTCGCAGCGGTCGGGCTTGAGATCGATCAGCGGCGTGTTGTCGAGGCAGTCGAGGCCGCGCACCAGGATCGCGTTGCCCTCGATCCCGACCAGCTTCACGATCGACGTGCCGATCGGATTGGGCCGTACCGGCGAGCGCAGTGAAAATGTCCCACGGGTCTTCTCGTTGTTCTTCGGACTCTGCAGGATGATGTCGCGGCGCGACTTGTCGAGCCAGTAGAGCACTTCGAGATTGCTGTAGAAATCGACGCCCTTGATTGCCGGGACAAACGGCTCGAAGATCTCGAGCCGGCATATCGGGCCGTCCTGACGCCCCTGCCGCGGCGTCTCCAGCCGTGACGTCCAGGGGGTGCGGATGCGGCCAATGAAGACGAGACCAGCATCTTGCGCCGGCGGCAGCTCGATGGCGACCTCGCCCTCGCGGAGATCCTGTTCGCGGACCATGTGTTCAGTTCCTTAGCTGTTCGCCGGCGGTTTTAGCCCAACCACCACTTGCCGGCCAGCATGAAGACCTCGCCCGCGACCACGCCCGCAAAGATCGAGCGGCGGGTCAGCAGGAAGACGACAAGGCCAGCAGCGACCGCGCCGTAGCGCAGAGCATCAGGCACGCTGGCAAGCGCGCCTGGCGGCTGGACCACGATCTGGGCGATAACGCCCGCGAGGATCGCCGTTGCGACCGCCCTCACCCAGACCAGCAGCTCCGAGCCCTCGTCGATGCCACCGCCAAACCAGAGGCCAAGCATGCGCCAGATCTGGTTGGGGACGACGCCGGCAACGAACAGCACGACAAGCGCGTGCCAGTCGCCGACCGCCTGCGCAAAGCTCATGTGCGCACCTGTCGCCACCAATGCACGCCATAGGCGATCGTGCCGGCGAGGACGCCACTGACCAGGATGTCGAGGCCCGAATTCATCTTGGCGGCCACCGGATAGAGCACGATGCCCAGCACGAGCGCGACGACATCGGCGCTCTCGCGGCTGTTGCGCGCGGTCGAGAACAAGAAGGACAGCGGCGTCAACAGCAGGATCGCCGCTCCAAGCGTCTGCGTCAGGTTGGCGGCGAGGACATAGCCGACTGTGTTGGCGACGAGGCAGACCGAGACGAGGCCGCAGCCGAGGCCATGAACGAAGGCGATCCGCCGCTCACGCGGCACCTGCGGCAGGAAGCGATGGCACTCAACCCACAGCGTCACGGCGGTGAGATGCGCGGCAAATATCAGCTCGCGCCACTTGGTCGTCGGCGTGCGCATCAGCGGCAGCACCGAGACCACCATCGGAAACAAACGGATCGCGCTGACGGTCACTGCGATCGCCGCTTGAACAATGGTCGCGCCAGAGCCGAGCGTCGTGATCAGAATGATCTGCGCCGGACCTGCCCAGACGAACAGCGTCGAACACAGCGCCCAGATCAGGCTGAAGTGAGTGTCATGCGCCAACGCGCCGATGCCGAGATAGGTCACGAAGAGCACGATGGTGAGGATCGTCTGTGTGATCGAGCGCAGCCCCCAGCCGAAGGCAAGCCAAGGGCTATTCCATTGTGGTGAATCGAGCGGAGGAAGCGCCACTGAAGATCTTGGCCGGGTTGCGGAATCGGGCCTGCATAACGGGCGAGACGGCGTCGCGCGTCAAGCAAGGGGGCGGCGGGGCTGGCATGCATTGCTCCGAGATCCAGCGCTGTCATTCCGGGACGCCACTTGGCGCGAGCCGGGGACGACGGGGCGCCTAGCCCGGCAACCCTCGGTTCTTCAACACGAAGCACGCGCCACCCGCCTTGCGGATGCGGTTGCACAGATCATCGGCCTCGGCGCGCGTGTCGGCACCGATGCGCACTTGATAGAAGGCGCGCGTGCCGCGGCTGCGCATCACGGACGAGAGCAGGCTCGGGTCGCGCTCGCCGATCACGGCGCTCAGCTTCGTAACCGCTCGGGAGTACATCGCAAGCGCCTTGTTGCGATCGAAGCCGGCCGCGAGCTGCACGCCCCAACTCTTTGCGGCGGCAAGCTCCACATGCTGCTCGAGCTCGGCGACGAACGGATTCGGCGCCCGTTTGAGCAGCGCCATCAGATCGCCACAGCTCGTCGGCGGCGAGCTCGGCGGGCCCTTGCCGGTCGATCCAGCCTTGGCCCAGGCATCGATGCTGGTACCGGTGATGGCATAGACGTAATTGCGGGTTTGCTCCGGCATTCCACCGGTGCCCGCGAGCCATTCCTGCACCCGCCGCGGACCGGCATTGTAGGCGGCCGCGGCAAGGCCGAGATTGCCGAACTGGTTGCGCAGCTCATTCAGGAACTCCGCCGATTTCGGCAACGCCTGCACTGGATTGAACGGATTGAGCAGCCCGCGCTCACTTGCCGTCCCCGGCATGAATTGCGCGATTCCTTGCGCGTGCTCGCCGCTGCGCGTCATGGGGCCGACCGCATCGGCCTGGAAGCGACTCTCCTGCCAGATTACGCGCGCGAAGAACTCCAGCGGCAGGTTATTGTCGCGTGCGGCAGCCTCCACGATCAGGCAGATCGACTCGCGTGTATCGCTCTCGCGGACGTCCTCCGATTTCTCCGTCGGCTTCGCAGTTTCCTCGGCATTCGCGGGCGCGTCGGCGGGCGGTGTCTCCTCCGCGAGCACCGGCGTGAACATGAGCGTTTGGCACACGACAGCGATGATCAGAGCTATCCGCATGGCATCGACGTTATCAGGACAAATGGACCTTGACTTGGAACCCCAGCCAACTAGCAACGACCGGCAGTATCAACGCAGGTCCCGCTCCCATGGTGACAATCTTTTTTGATCTCGACGGCACGCTGACCAACCCCAAGCCGGGGATCACCCGCTCGATTCAATACGCACTGGAGCGGCTCGGCGTTCCGGTGCCGAACGAGGACGAACTGACCTGGTGCATCGGCCCTCCGCTGCTTGCGAGCCTCAGAAAGCTCACGGGAACCGATGAGCTCGCCGACCGGGCGCTGCTGCTCTATCGCGAGCGCTTCAGCGATATCGGCCTGTTCGAGAACGAGGCCTACAGCGGAATTGCGGACACATTGACGTCGCTCGCAGCGACGGGCCAGCGCATGTTCGTCGCGACCAGCAAGCCCGCCGTCTACGCCACCCGCATCGTCGATCATTTCGGCCTGAAACCGTATTTCGAGCGCGTATTCGGCTCCGAGCTCGACGGGACCCGCGTCGACAAGCGCGACCTGCTCCGCTACGCGATCGAGGAGATCAAGATCAATCCCGCCGGTGCGATCATGATCGGCGACCGCAGCCATGACGTGGTCGGAGCCAGGAGCAACGGCATGACCGCCATCGGCGTACTCTATGGCTACGGCAGCGAGGCCGAGCTTCGCGATGCAGGCGCGCACCACATCTGCGCCGCACATCCTGAGCTGCTCGGCCATTGCGCCGCATAGCAGCGACGGCGGGTCGTCTCGCGCTCCTTGGTCAGTTCGCCGCCGCGGCGATATCTGTGGACTCAACGGTGTCGACGGGCAACGCAAATTGCTCGACGCGCTGGGACCTCTTCTTGTTGAGCAGCAACCGCGTCACATCCGGCCGTGAATAATGACCGGCGGGATCTGCCGCGTTCTTGGCAACACCGATGGCGCCCAGATCAATCTCGGCGATCAGCAGCCCCTCCTGATCCGGCGCCAGCTTCTCGCCGATCTGGCTGCCGTCGGGGCCGTAGATCGCGGCAAAGCCTCCGCCGGCATGCAGCAGCGCATGCTTATCGGGCCGATCGCAGAGTTCGTCGATCATGGCCTGCGACACCGTCGCGCAAGGCGCGAGCACGAAGCAGGAGCCCTCCACCGCATAGACGCGCGAGGCAGCGTTGTTGACCTCGGCGCCGAGCGCCGGGGCGAAGGGATCGTAGAGCGAGAAGCTCGGCCAGGCCGCGACGTGGACCTGCTCGTTCTGGGCGTACATCGCGTACTTCGACAAGGGCTGAAGATGCTCCCAGCAGCACAGCGCGCCCAAGCGACCGATGTCGGGCCGGGCATGTACGGCCAGATCGCTGCCGTCGCCTTCGCCATAGACGGTGCGCTCGGCATGGGTCGGCCGCAGCTTGCGGCGCTTGGCAATGGTCTCGCCGTCGGGCCCGATCAACCATTGCGCCAGGTAAAGGCTGCCGCCGTCGCGTTCGGACAGGCCGATCACGGCGGTGAGCTTGGCCTGGCGCACGGCATCACGCAGCCGCTCGGCCTGGGGACTGTCGTAGGAGAGCGAATTGTCGAAATAGCGCTGGACGAAGCCGCGGCCGATCGCCCAGGCCGGCGAGTCCATCCAGATATGCCAGGGGTAACCGGGGATGAAGGCCTCCGGAAAGGCGATCAGCTTGGCGCCCTTGTCCGCGGCCTCCTTGATCAGGCCGATGGACTTGTCGATCGAGGCGTCGAGGTCGAGCCAGGCCGGCGCCGCCTGCACCACCGCCACCTTGTATTTCGGATGTTCGATGCCCATTGCCGCCTCCATTGCCGGTTGATCGCAAGCCACGTCCGATGCAGTCTATTTGGCAAGCCGGAGAGGCAGACGCTCGACCGCGGCGGAACAAAAACTCGACTGGACGCGACGCCGGCCGGTACGGGATTTGCTTCGGTTGGGCGTCCCAAGCCAATTGCAGGATGTGAAAGGGAGGCTCTCCAAATGCCGATCCAGTTCACGACAGACGGCAGCCCCGGCCATCGGCGGCTAGCCCTCTGGCAGAACATCGTCTGCGACGTCTTCGTCGGGCTCGATTGCAAGTCGGACCTCGGCAGCGCCTTCCACGGCTCGGTCAGCCAGGCTTCGCTCGGCAAGGCGGTGTGCTCCGAGGTCTGCTCCGACCGCCAGCACGTCTTCCGCACGCCCTCGCGCATCGCGCGCTCGGATCAGGATTTCGTGCTCATCGCGCTCGGCAATCGGGGCAACGGCGCCGTGGTGCAGGACGGCCGCGAGACCGTGATTCACCCCGGCGAGTTCGCGCTGTACGACACCACGCGTCCGTATGAGCTGAAGTTCAAGGACGTCTTCACCCAGAGCATCTTCAAGGTGCCGCGCGAGATGCTGCATCGCCGGCTGGCGGGCACCGAGATGCTGACCGCGATCTCGTTCGGCGCCCACGCGCCGATCGAGCGGCTCGCCTATGATTTCATCTTTCGTCTTTGCCAAACCGCGGACGGGATGCCCCCGGATACCGCCGACGCGCTGTCGGAGCAGGCCGTTGATCTGCTTGCGATGGCATTGAGTGAGCGGCTCGGCAGAACATCGTTACCGTCCTCGACCCACCGCTCGGCCCTGCTCTTTCGACTGAAGGCGCAAATCCGCGCGCACATCGCCGATTCCAACCTCTCGCTCGCGGAGACCGCCGCGGCGCTTGGCATCTCGCCGCGCTACGTCAACGACCTTCTCGCCGACGAGGACACCTCTTTCCAGCGTTTTGTTCTTGCCGAACGCCTGGCCCGATGCCGGCGTGATCTCGCCTCACCCGTGCTCGCCCATCGCCACATCAGCGAGATCGCCTTCGCCTGGGGCTTCAACGACCTCTCGCATTTCGGCCGCGTCTTCCGCGAGCGTTTCGGAATGTCTCCACGCGACTTCCGGCAGAGCCAGTTGCGGCACTGAGATCCGTCAGGAGGTGCCCCTGGCGACCTCGGTACGATGGCAGATGCCGTGGCGCACTACGCCACGCATGTCTCGGGCAACAACGCAGCCAAACGCCAGCCGTTTGCAGAATTCCGATAGGAAAGCTTACCAGCTGTTTAGTATCAGTGCCTAAATTGACTTCGGGCCTCTCTACCAAGCTTCGTCGGAAAGCCGCATGTCCATGTTCTCCAGCGCCAATCGCAAACGTTCGATCGTTGCTCTGGAGGGATCTCTCACAGCGCCGGACCAGTTGACGATGCTGCAAGCCCGTGACGAGGCTTTGGCAGAGTATATCGAGGCCTTGACCGAGGGCAATTTTCTCGCGCCTGGCTGCAAGGGAGAAGACCGCCTGTCCAAGGCCGTCGCAAATCTCGCGGCCAGATTGGCCGAAGACGCGTCGAACAAGCTGGACGCCATCGTCGATATCAACGTCCGGAGCAATGAAACCGCGATCTCCGCAGCCCGAATGCTCACCGCTTGCCGGGATGTCGACCAGCGTACGCAGGCGCTCGCCGCCGCCAGCGAGGAGATGGTCGCTTCGGTGGGACAGATCAGATCGAACGCAGAAGATGCAGCTGCAAACGCCGCGCAAATGAGAGCTGGCGCGGAACAGGGAATGTCCACGGTCCGGCTCGCATCCAAGGCGATGGAGCGGGTCGAGGCGACTGCGAACGACGCGTCGGACAAGATCCTGGCACTCAGTGCGGCGTCCGAAGAAATTGGCGCCATCGTAGGGTCGATCGATGCGATCGCCAGGCAGACCAATCTCTTGGCGCTGAATGCAACGATCGAAGCCGCACGCGCTGGAGAAGCCGGACGCGGCTTTGCCGTGGTCGCATCCGAGGTCAAGGGACTGTCGCAGCAGACCGGCAGGGCGACGGAAGATATCCGCGAGCGGATCCAGCGCCTGAGAGACGAAGTCGACTTGATCGTGACCGCCATGTCCGATTGCAAGTCGGCGGCTGCCGAGAGCAAGGGCGTCGTCACGCAGTTGGGCCAGGAGATGTCCAACGTCGAAAATCGGACAATCACCCTGACCGGCGGCACGGACGAGATCGCCAGCATCCTCAATCAGCAAACCGATGCCTCCCGGGAAGTGGCCGAGGGCATCGCCGCGATCGCCCAGATGACGCTGGCGAACGTCGAGCAGATCAAGAAGATTTCGTCGCAGCTCGACGTCGCCCAGGGAATCGCTGGAAAACAACTTCAGGGCATTTCCGGCCTGTCCTTCGACAACAAGATTCCCCGGCTCGCCAAGGCGGACCACGTCATCTGGAAGAAGCGCCTCGCAGACATGGCAATCGGCCGCGCAACGCTCAGGGCCGACGAACTTGCCGATCATCATTCCTGCCGGTTGGGCAAATGGTACTACGGCGATGGCTCTCTGGCGATGCGCAATCACCGGGCATTCGGACCGCTCGAGAAGCCGCACGCCCTCGTTCACGACCACGGAAAACGGGCCGCGAAGCTCTTCGCAGACGGCGACCTTGCCGGAGCCCTCAGGGAGATCTCGCTCGTCGAAGAGGCGTCCGTGGACGTGCTCCGGCTCCTTGATGACCTTTCTCGCTGAGGTCTGGATGCGGTGACGATCACGGGTGCTCGCTCCCCGAGCACAACGGCGTAACAAGACGGCGCAACGCAGGGCCGCCATGTGAGTGCGCAATAGTCCGGGCTGAAGGCCTGCGCTACCATCCGGCATCAGAACAGCGTGCAGCAGCCAGTCGTTCAGCCGTGGAGCAGATCAATGGAACACCGACGCCTGGGCCGTTCGGGCCTGATGGTGCCTGCTTTGAGTCTTGGAACCGGCACCTTCGGCGGCGTCGGCCGCCTCGCCGCGTGGGGGGCTACGGACGCGACCGAGGCGCGGCGCCTTCTGGACATCTGCCTCGAGGCCGGCGTGTCGATGTTCGACACCGCGAACGTCTACTCGCTCGGCGAATCCGAGCGGGTGCTCGGGCAAGCCATCAAGGGGCGCCGCGACAAGGTTCTGATTTCCACCAAGGCGACGTTCCGCTTCGGCGACGGTCCGAACGACATTGGCTCGTCACGCCAACATCTGCTGGCTGCCGTCGATGGGTCGTTGAGCCGGCTCGGCACCGACTACATTGATCTGTTCCAGCTCCATGGCTTCGACGCCTTCACCCCGCCTGAAGAGGTGCTCGCCACCCTCGACGTGCTCGTCCGTGCCGGCAAGGTTCGCTATGTCGGCGTCTCGAATTTCTCGGGCTGGCACCTGATGAAGTCGCTGGCCGTCGCGGACAGGCACGGTTTTCCGCGCTACGTCGCCAACCAGACGTACTACTCGCTGATCGGACGCGACTACGAATGGGAGCTGATGCCGCTCGGGCTCGACCAAGGCTTGGGTGCAGTGGTCTGGTCGCCGCTCGGATGGGGCCGCCTCACCGGGAAGATTCGCCGTGGCCAGCCGAAGCCGGAAGTCAGCCGACTGCCGAAGACGGCCGAGTTCGGCCCGCCCGTGCCGGACGAGCATGTCTATCAGGTCGTCGACGCCATCGACGAAATCGCGAAGGAAACGGGCAAGAGCGTCTCGCAGATCGCGCTGAACTGGCTGCTCCAGCGCCCCACAGTCTCGACGCTGATCATCGGCGCGCGCAACGAGACCCAGCTGCGCGAAAATCTCGGCGCAGTCGGCTGGTCCTTGACCAAGGACCAGATCGCAAAGCTCGACGCCGCGAGCAAGGTGACGCTGCCTTACCCCTATTGGCACCAGCGCGTGACTTTCACCGAGCGCAATCCGCCGGCGGTGTAGGACCCTTGAGCTGAGTCAAGCCCGCTTGCCTCGGCCGTGGCACACTGCGGCGCTCGAAGGCTCTCGGTGCGCCGATTTGCCGTGAAGGTTCTGTTCACCGTGCTCCCTGAAGAGGTGAGCGTCCGGGCAACGGGACGCTCGCGCGAGAATGATGGACAAGAACGATGAATTGCCTCGCACCGGCGCTGCTTGCGGTTGGCGTTCTCTGGAGCACCAGCAGTCAAGCTCTGGACGCCGAACAGCGGCGCGCTGAAGCACTGCTGCAGCAGATGTGCGCGCGGTGCCATGCGATCGGCAAGACCGGCACCAGCCCGAACGAACTGGCGCCCGCTTTCCGGAACCTCGGCGAGAACAAACTCTACGACCCCGACTTCTTGCAACGCCTCCAGGACGGCTACAGTAGCATTCACCCCTTCATGCCGACGGCGCGGTTCGGCCGCGACGACGCCGAGGGCGTGGTGAGCTATCTCAGGGCGATTCAGGAGCCGCGGAAGCCGAAATAGGGCGGAGATGACTATGGCTCAGGCTGGAACCTTCCCGGCTCGGGCCAAGTTGCGGACCAGCAACCGCATCTCAACCGAACCCGCCTTCGATGTCGTCCGCACCGATCGAGCATGCCGACGGACTTCCGCAGCCGCAGCGCAACTGGGCGGTGCTGACCATTGCGCTCGGCATCATCATGGCGGTGGTCGACAGCGCCATCGCCAATGTTGCGCTGCCGACCATCGCGGCCGACCTGGATGCAAGCCCGGCCTTCTCCATCTGGATCGTCAACGGCTACCAGCTCGCGATCACGATCGCGCTGCTGCCGCTGGCTTCGCTCGGCGAGGTCGTTGGTTATCGCCGCGTCTATCTGGTCGGGCTGGTGCTCTTCACGCTGGCATCCGCCTTCTGCGCACTGGCAGATACGCTGCCGATGCTGACATTCGCACGCGTCATCCAGGGTTTTGGCGCTGCGGGCATCATGAGCGTCAACGCGGCGCTGGTGCGTTTCACCTATCCCCGCAGCCAGCTCGGCCGCGGCATCGGGCTCAACGCTCTCGTCGTCGCCTTTTCGGCTGCGATCGGACCGACGCTCGCCGCCGGCATCCTCGCCGTCGGAAGCTGGCCATGGCTGTTTGCCATCAACGTGCCGCTCGGTGCAGCGACGCTGGTGCTGGGCCTGCGCAGCCTGCCGCACACCAAACCGGCCAGCCGTCGCTTTGACTGGCAAAGTGCGGGCCTGTCGGCGATCACGTTCGGCGTCGGCATCGCCGCAATCGACAGCGTCGGCCATGGCGCGCCGGCGATCACCTGGCTCGTGCAGTTCGCAATCGCTCTCGTCGCGGGTGCGCTGCTGATCTATCGCGAGACTCACATGACCTCGCCGCTCCTGCCGCTCGATCTGCTGCGCATTCCCGTGTTCGCATTGTCGATTGCCACCTCGATTGCATCGTTCTGCGGGCAGATGCTCGCCTTCGTCGCAATCCCCTTCTATCTCCAGAGCCGCTTCGGCTATTCGGCGGTGCATATGGGCCTCTTGATCACGCCATGGCCAATCGCGGTGGCGTTCGCGGCGCCCCTGGCCGGCCGCCTGGTCGAGCATTATCCGGCCGGGCTGCTGGGCGGCATCGGGCTCACGCTGTTCGCCTGCGGCCTCGCCGCGCTCGCCTTCCTGCCCGCAAGCCCCACGCCATTCGACGTGATCTGGCGGATGGCGTTGGCCGGTGCCGGCTTCGGCCTGTTTCAGACGCCAAACAACCGCACCATGATCGCGGCCGCGCCGCGCGAGCGCGCCGGCGGCGCCAGCGGCATGCTGGGGACGGCGCGCCTGCTCGGCCAGACCACGGGAGCAGCCCTGGTAGCGCTGCTGCTCGGAAGGTATCCGGTTGAGGGGACCAGGCTGGCACTCCTCGCCGGCGTCGGCTTTGCGCTCTGCGGTGCGGTGCTGAGCATGCTGCGGCTATCTCCTGCGGGCGCACGGGGGGCCGAGCACGTTCGCGTGCAGGACGACCAGCGTCTGCGGGGAGACTAGCGGGAGCCACGTCCAGGTTATCCCAGTTCCGTGCACAACCGCTGCGAGATTTAACTATCGGGACCTACGACCTATTGCCCTCGCGCTCCGGTTGCGCTTGAGTGTGGCCGGGACAAGGGGCATTTCATGCGTTCATTTGGAATTGTGGCGCTCAGCGTCATGCTGGGCGGCTGCGCGTCGGTCACGCGCGGCACGACCGAGAACATCAGTATCGCATCGACACCGTCAGGCGTGGAAGCCGTGGTGAGCGGGCTCGAGGTGCCCACCACCTGCACCACCCCATGCGCCATCGTCGCCAAGCGCAGCGCCGACATTACGATCACTTTCGAGAAGGAAGGCTACCAGTCGCAAACGGTGCAACTCACCAAGGAAGTGTCTGGCACCGGAGCCGCCGGCTTCGCCGGCAACCTCCTCGCAGGCGGCCTCATCGGCATGGGGGTCGATGCCGCGACGGGCGCAGCAACCGATCACAAGCCGAATCCGGTCATCGTGACGATGCAGCCGTCGGTCCCCCACGCAGCACCGCGCGCACCGCGGAAGCCGCGGCCGCCGCGCGAACCGCAGGCCGGAACGTAAGGCCTCCTGGCGCAGCCATCGGCGCAAGCAAAAAAAGGCCGGCTCTCAGCCGGCCTTTTCGATTTGTCACCCTTGCAGATCAGGCCTTGACCAGCGGCCCCTTTGAGGTCGGCCCCTTCGAGCCGCCGGGACCTCCCGGCTTCGACTTGCCCGACGGGCGCTTGCGGGCGCCGGGGAGCTTCTCCTGCTTCGGCGTAACCGGACCTTCGACGAACTCGAAGCCGATCTTCTCCTTGGTCTCGTCGGCCTCATCCTTGACGAGAACGACGCGGACGTGGCCGCCGCCCTTGAGCTTGCCGAACAACACCTCGTCGGCCAGCGGCTTCTTGATGTGCTCCTGGATGACGCGGGCCATCGGACGTGCGCCCATCTGCTCGTCGTAGCCGTGCTGGACCAGCCAGGCCTTGGCTGGGTCCGACAGTTCGATGGTGACGTCACGATCGCCGAGTTGCGCCTCGAGCTGAAGCACGAACTTCTCGACGACGGTTCCGATCACTTCGACGCTGAGATGGCCGAACGAGACGATGGCATCGAGACGGTTGCGGAATTCCGGCGCGAACTGCCGGTTGATCGCCTCGTGGTCGTCGCCTTCCCGCTTCGTGCGCGTGAAGCCAAACGCCTGCTTGGCGAGATCCGCCGCACCTGCGTTCGTGGTCATGATCAGGATCACGTTGCGGAAGTTGACCTGCTTGCCGTTGTGGTCGGTGAGCCGGCCGTGATCCATGATCTGGAGCAGCACGTTGTAGAGGTCCGGATGCGCCTTCTCGATCTCGTCCAAGAGCACCACGCAATGCGGATGCTGGTCGACGCCGTCGGTGAGCAGGCCGCCCTGGTCGAAGCCGACGTAGCCGGGAGGCGCGCCGATCAGGCGCGACACGGTGTGCCGCTCCATATACTCGGACATGTCGAAGCGCAGCAGCTCGACTCCGAGCGTCGCCGCGAGCTGCTTGGCGACCTCGGTCTTGCCAACGCCGGTCGGACCCGAGAACAGGTAGCAGCCGATCGGCTTCTCGGGCTCGCGCAGGCCGGCACGCGCCAGCTTGATCGAGGCGGCGAGCGACTCGATCGCCCTGTCCTGGCCGAACACCGTGCGCTTCAGGGTCTGCTCGAGATGCTTGAGCACCTCGGCATCGTCCTTCGACACGCTCTTCGGCGGGATCCGCGCCATCGAGGCGATCGTGGTCTCGATCTCCTTGATGCCGATGGTCTTCTTGCGCTTGTTTTCGGCCACCAGCATCTGCGCCGCGCCCGACTCGTCGATCACGTCGATCGCCTTGTCCGGCAGCTTGCGGTCGTGGATGTAGCGAGAGGAAAGCTGCACCGCAGCCTCGATCGCCTCGTTGGTGTACTTCAGCCGATGATAGTCTTCGAAGTACGGCTTGAGACCCTTGAGGATCGCGATGGCGTCCTCGACCGTCGGCTCGTTGATGTCGATCTTCTGGAAGCGCCGCACCAGCGCGCGGTCCTTCTCGAAGTGCTGGCGGTATTCCTTGTAGGTCGTCGAGCCCATGCAGCGGATCGTGCCCGAGGCCAGCGCCGGCTTGAGCAGGTTCGAGGCATCCATCGCCCCGCCCGACGTCGCACCCGCACCAATCACGGTATGAATCTCGTCGATGAACAGGATGGCGTTGGGATGCGCCTCGAGTTCCTTCAGCACCTGCTTCAAGCGCTCTTCGAAATCGCCGCGATAGCGCGTGCCCGCGAGCAGCGTGCCCATGTCAAGCGAGAACACAGTGGCAGCCGCGAGCACCTCCGGCACCTCGCTGTCAACGATGCGCTTGGCGAGGCCTTCTGCGATCGCGGTCTTGCCGACACCGGCTTCGCCCACGAACAGCGGATTGTTCTTCTGCCGGCGGCACAGCACCTGGATGGCGCGGTTGATCTCGGAATTGCGTCCGATAACCGGGTCGATCTTGCCGTCGCGCGCCTTCTTGTTCAGGTTGACGCAATAGGTCTCGAGCGCCTCGCCCTTCTTCTTGGCGTCCTCGTTGCCCTTGGTCTCCGTCTCCTCGTCGACGCCGCGCACGGGTCGCGCCTCGGATACGCCCGGCCGCTTGGCAATGCCGTGGCTGATGTAATTGACCGCGTCGTAGCGCGTCATGTCCTGCTCCTGCAGGAAATACGCCGCATGACTTTCGCGTTCGGCGAAGATCGCGATCAGCACGTTGGCGCCGGTCACCTCTTCGCGACCGGACGACTGCACATGGATCACCGCGCGCTGGATCACGCGCTGAAACCCGGCGGTCGGCTTGGCGTCGTCGGCGCCATCCGTCACCAGGTTCTCGAATTCCGTTTCGAGATAGTTGACGAGGCTCGTACGGAGCTTGTCGAGATCGACGCTGCAGGCGCGCATGACCGCGGCTGCATCGGAGTCGTCGATCAGAGAGAGCAAGAGATGCTCGAGCGTCGCGTATTGGTGATGACGCTCATTTGCGATCGCCAGCGCACGATGCAGGGATTGTTCAAGGCTTTGGGAAAAAGTCGGCATTCGCGTCCTCTATGGCCCCCACCATCATGGTCGTGATCGCCCGGTCAGGCAACAACAACCTTTGTCACATATAGTTATACAAGATCGCGGCGAAAGACCGGTTCCGCGACTCGACGGCGACACACCTGCGGTATTTTCGATGCAAAACCCGTTCCGATTTAGGGCGGGATCGGCGCCGGCGCAAAATTCCGTAGTTTTGCCGGCTGCGACGGGCATCGCGCGCGGCCCTCACGCGACGATCACACGCGACTTACACGAGAGCGGGTTCAACCAACGCCGTCACAAGGCGTCCTACTTCTTTTCCATCACGCATTGCAGCGGATGCTGGTGCTTGCGAGCGAAATCCATCACCTGCGTCACCTTGGTCTCGGCGATCTCGTAGGTGAACACGCCGCACTCGCCGATGCCGTGATGATGGACGTGGAGCATGATCTTGGTCGCGGCTTCGACATCCTTGTTGAAGAACTTCTCCAGCACGTGCACGACGAACTCCATCGGTGTGTAGTCGTCGTTCAGGATCAGCACACGGTACAGGTTCGGGCGCTTGGTCTTCGGCTTGACCTTGGTGATCACCGAGGTGTTCGGACCGGAAGGGTTGCCCGAACGGTTCTCGTCATTGCTCATGCGAGGAGCGTCGGCAGCGGCTGGCGCGGGCAGATCAATACTGAAAGTCAATTGCGGCATGGCACAGGCGTTCAAATTCCCCACGGAAGCGAATGGCGGCGACCGCGCAGCCCGCCCTTTGGGCCTTGCGCAGGCGCGCCGCGTTGTTGGATCGCCGCTCCCGATAATCCGGCCAAGCCGGATTGTTCGCCAGCAATATGGGCCCGCCTCAGGCTGGCCGCAAGCACGCGAAGGCTGGGCCGATGCGGCGGCGGCAGCCCGATTCCCGGTCCGGGCGATCCCCCTCAGGTTAATCAATCCGGACCGATTTGACAAAAAATTCCAGCTCTCGTGTTTAGAACGTGTTGACCAGGAACCCGGCTATTAACTGGCCTGCGACAGTTTTCCCGCGATGGCCCCGGATTTCTACGGTTCAATTTACCCAACGTTCAAAGGCATGCCCCGAAATCAGGCAAAGCACAGATTTCGGGGATCGTCATGTCTCGCCTGCCCCTCGTCAGCCGCCTTGGTCGACAACTCGCCCGCTTTGCAGCGGCCGAGCAAGGCAATATCGCCGTCATCTTCGCCATAGCGCTGGTCCCGGTGCTGGGTTTCGTTGGCGCCGCGGTGGATTACAGCCGCGTCGTCCAAGCCCGTACCTCGCTGCAGGTTGCGCTCGACTCGGCGGCGTTGATGGTTTCCAAGGACCTGACCAACGGCGTCATCTCGGAATCCCAGATCGAAGAGAAGACAAAGTCCTATTTCAGCGGCCTCTACACGGGCCGCACCGGCACGGTTTCGACCGCAGATATCCATGCCAGCTACACGCCGAAGGACTCCAGCGGAATCTCCAATATCGTGGTCACAGGATCGGGCACCATGCCTACCGATTTCATGAAGATCGCGGGGTTTCCGAAGCTAGGATACAACGTGAGCTCGACTGCGGCATGGGGAAACACCCGCATGCGGGTGGCGATGGTCCTGGATAATACGGGATCGATGGCCCAAAACGGCAAAATGGCGGCAATGCAAGCCGCGGCGAAGGACATGATCGACACCCTGTCGAACTACAACAAGCAGACGGGCGACGTTTACATTTCCATCATTCCATTCTCGAAGGACGTCAACGTCGGCACGACCAATGTGGGTGCGTCCTGGATCAATTGGACCGAATGGGAGGCCGAGCCTCCGATTCTGGTGAACAATAAGTCGAGCGCCTTCAATTCAGCGGTCGGCGGGTCGGATTGCCCCTTCACGAAGAGCACCCACGGCTTCACCTGCATGGACCGACCAGCGACCCTGCCCGGCGCCAAGGCTGCGCCGTACGGTAAGATACCTTCGACCGGCACGTACGCTGGATACATCTGTCCCAGCGTAGACAGCGGCAACAAGCGGGCAGGCAAAGCCGGCATCTACTACAATGGTTGCTACACCACCGCCACCGGGTCGGGCGCAAGCTGCGGATCGAGCACGAGCTGCACCTGCACAGGCAGCGGCTCGGGCAAGATCTGCCATCTCTGGCGCGGCGACGGCACGGCGGCGACAGCGGCGGCAGCGCCAGACCGCAGCACCTGGACCGGCTGTGTCAACGATCGCGATCAGGACTACGACACCAAGAACTCGGCCCCCGGCTCGGGCGGCGGGACCCCCTCGTCGCAGTTCTATGCTGAGCAATGGTCAGGCTGTCTGCCGGCCACCGTGTTTCCGATGAGCAACCAGTGGCAGACGCTCAAGGACCAGATCACGGCGATGGTACCGAGCGGCAATACCAACCAGGCCATTGGTCTTGCGTGGGGATGGCAATCTCTCAGCACGACCAATCCGCCGATCTCGGCGCCGAGCAAGGCCAGCAACTACGTCTACAAGGACTACATTGTGCTGCTGTCCGACGGCTTGAATACCCAGAACCGTTGGAGCACGAGCCAGTCCAGCATCGACGCCCGCCAGGCGATCCTCTGCCAGAACATCAAAGCCGACACGGCAAACCCGGTCACGATCTTCACGATCCAGGTCAACATCAACAATGCGGACGCGAAATCTCAGGTGCTGCAGGATTGCGCGACCAATGGGAACTTCCAGATGATCACGAGCGCCTCTCAGACCTCGGACGCGTTCAAGAATATCCTGACGCAGATTTCCAAGCTGCGCGTGGCGAGATAAGCCAAGCCCGCACCGCAAACGAAAAGCCCGGCCAGTGTGGCCGGGCTTTTGGCTCTAGGAGCGTGTTGAGCGGATCAGTTCGCGGCCGGGGTGAACTTCGACACGATGGTTTCGACCGGCTTGAACGCCTGCTTGGCGAGGTCGCTGTAGAGGCCGGCGATCTTCTGCGATTCCGCAACGAAGGTCTCATAGGCGGACCGGGCGAAATCGGTCTGTGCTTCCATGGCCTTGTCCAGCGACTTCACGCCGGAAAGCTTCTCGACGAAGGACTTGGTGTCTTCGAACGACTTCTTGGTGTAGTCGCCATAAGCGCTGGCGATCGCCTGGAGGCCGTGCTGCACCGAGGTCGCGGAGGCAACGCACTGCTCGAACTGCTCTTTCCCGTAGTTCTGAAAATCTTCAACCTTGAACATGTCGGAATCCTTTTCCCTGGCTCGCGTCGGGAAGCCCCGGCTCCCTGACCACGCCCAAAAATAGTGCAACGCACAAAAAAAGTCAAGAATCTTTGTGCAGCGCACAAATGTCGACGCAAATCGCAGCGATTGCGGAGGTTTCCCGCAATAGTTCCTTAAGCTTTTGGAAACCGCGGCCCCCTACCTTGATTCCCTGGACGTGTTCACTTCCGCGAGCGGCTAAAGCCGTTTCAGAACATCGCCTTAGCCAGAACAGCGGCTCGGGTCCAACGTCCTCCGCGACGGACAACAGCGGAAGGACGGCCTGAGCAGGTAATGATCCCGGGTCCGGTGGGCACAATTTCGCCTCACGAGCCGGTGATCAAGTCAGAAACGGGGACGGGGTTCCATGCTTCGTAAAAACTTGTCTTCCTCGCGTTGGGCGCGGGTTGGCGTTTTCGGGCTTCTTACGGTCACCACCGCGGTCATCTTCACCACTGACGCTGCCGAGGCGCGGCGTCACCGGCGCCATTACACGCACCACAAGGTGCAGCGCGACGTGTCGGAGAGCTCCAGCCCGAAATTCGCGTCCATCATCGTCGACGGCAATTCCGGTGCGGTGCTCCAGGCAACAAGCCCCGACGCAATCCGCCATCCCGCCTCCCTGACCAAGATCATGACGCTGTACCTGCTGTTCGAGCGTCTCGAATCCGGGAAGCTGAAGCTCGACACCGAGATGCCCGTCTCGCAGCACGCCGCAGATCAGGATCCGACCAAGCTGAATCTGCGTGCCGGCCAGACCATTCGCGTCGAGGACGCGATCAAGGGCCTCGTCACCCGCTCAGCCAATGACGCCGCCGTGGTGATCGCGGAAGCGATTGCCGGGAACGAAAACGACTTCGCCCAGATGATGACGCGCAAGGCGCGCTCGCTCGGCATGTCCCGGACGGTCTATCGCAACGCCAACGGCCTTCCCAATGACGAGCAGGTCACGACCGCGCGCGACCAGGCCACGCTCGGTCGCGCCATTCAGGAGCGCTTCCCCCGCTATTATCGTTATTTCGCGACCTCGACGTTCAACTGGCGAGGACAGTCGATCCGCAACCACAACCGCCTGCTCGGCAGCGTCGAGGGCGTGGACGGCATCAAGACCGGCTACACCCGCGCTTCCGGCTTCAATCTCGTCAGCTCGATGCGTCGCGGCAACCGACACCTGATCGGTGTTGTGCTCGGCGGCCGCAGCGGCGGCTCACGCGACGCCATCATGCGCAACCTTCTCGCGGAGAACCTCGAGAAGGGCGCAACCGTCCACACCGTCGCCGCCGTTACCGAGCGCAACAACGCCGACGTCAGTACCATCGCCGATGCGTCGGATGCACCCCGCGCCGCCCCGCAGGTCCAGCCCGCCGCGGCCCCTGCTTCGGAGGCTGCCCCGTCGCGCCTTGCCGCACGTCTATCGACGTTGGCCGCTGCGACTGCCGCAATACCGCCCGCCCCGTCCAGATCTGAAGCTGCCAAGCCCGAAGTTCGGCCGACGGAGTCCAAGGTCGAGCCAGCGCCGCTCACCAACGGCGTGATCTCGAGCCAGCCGCTCTCCATCATTCCCGGCTCCTCCGAGCCAATGAAGCCGGTTCGCGTCAAGACGGTTCAAGTCAAGGCCGGCGCCGTGAAGGTCGCCTCCGCCGCCCCGGCCCAGGTCGCCGTCCAGGCCGCGCCGCCGGTCACCAGCACGATCCCGCCCCGCTCCGAGGTCGCGGAAACCTCCGGCGCGGTCGTCGCCAGGGCCGATCTCATCAACAGGCCGGAGCCGGTGAGCCGGCCGGAAGCGCCGAAGGCCGAGATGGTCCGGACCGAGCTGCCGCGGCAGCCGGCGGGCTTCGGCACCGGCAACGGCATCCTTGGGGTGCTCCCGGCCGCAACCGCGGCTGCTCCCGCTCCCGCCGCTCCAAAGCTCGCGTCTGCCGACCCGGCGTCACACCCGGTCCAACTGAGCACCAACTCCAAGCCGGCCGTCACTCACAGCGGCTGGATCGTCCAGGTCGGAGCGCTCGAGAGCGAGACCGAAGCTCAGCAGCGCATCGACGCCGCGCGCAGCTCCGCCCGCGGCCTGCTGAGCAGGGCCGACCCGTTCACCGAGCCGGTTGTCGCCAAGGACAATCGCAAGCTCTACCGTGCCCGCTTCGCCGGCCTCGAGCGTGACCAGGCCGAAGCGGTCTGCCGCACATTGAAGCGCGCCGAGATCTCTTGCATCACCGTGCGCAACTGATCTACTCCACTCCTCAAAGAAATGCCCGCGCCTTGCGCGGGCATTTTTGTTTTGGGGGTACGGCGCAAGCCTCGGCTGCTGCGCGAAAACCTCTCGTCAAGGATTTACGGTTAAGACTTTGCTCAAGGGATCGACCACGCCGGCAACGGCGGGCATCGGGGCGACGGCAGACAGAGCAAACGGAGCTCACGCGGTACGGGCGTTTGTAGCGTTGTGCCGGAGTTAGCCGTTATGCGTGCGAAGCAGAGTATCCTTGGCCTCGTTTACCCGGGCAGCGAGATACGTCGAGCCCCCCTGGTCGGGATGGAGTTTCTTCATCAGGGACTTGTGCGCCCGGCTGATGTCGTCGCGACCCGCTCCCGGCTGCAAGCCAAGGATCTGATAGGCCTCCTCCGCCGTCATTTTGCCGCTCGCCGCCGTGCGGCGCTGCCCCCCTGCCGCATCGCTCTGCGCGTTCTGACGCCAAGCGGGAAACCGGCGGTCCAGATAGCTTTCAAGTAAGGCAACGCTTTCGCCGTCGAAGGTCGGGACCAGTTCCAGCAGGCCAGCAAGATCGAACTCGCCGAGATCGCGCCCGGCGTGAGGCCCTGCGACGATCTGACCTGTAAGCTGGCCGGAATCGTGGTCGAGCCGCATGTCCAGGAATTGCGAGCGCACCCGCGAGGCCTGACCGGACGGGCGCGTCGCGCCGCCGCCGAACAATCCTCCGACATTGCCGAAGCCGGCATTCGCCAACGGGGTCCAGCCGAGTAGCCCGGCGCCAAAAATTCCGAGCGGAATCGCAACCGCCAGTTCGCCGCGCAAACCCGTGAAGGCTGCGACCGCCAGCGCCAGCACGCCGCCACCGAACTTGACGACACGCGCGAGCGCCGCCGGATTGGCGGAGCGGAACATCTGGAGCAGCAGGTAAAGTGTGATAACAGCGACAGCGCCGGCAATCAGGGTCATGGCCGGAATATAGTCGCGCTTCGCGCAAATTGCATCGCAGACACGGACGTCGCGGGCCGCGCCAGATGCTACTTCATCTGGCCGATCAGCTTGGCCGCGCCGCTTGCGCTCTTCGCCAGCTGCAGCAGCGCTTCGCGTCCGCCCGCCGCATAGGCCGCGGCTGCCCGCAGCAGCTCCCGCAGTTGCGCGGCAGCACCCGGATCGAATCGGCACCAGGCACCGCCGGTCAGACGCGCGACCTCGCGAAAGGTCTGCTCGGCGATGGGATCATGGCCTTCCTGAAACATGAAGACGGGCACCTTGAGCATGCCAAGCTCGCCAGCCTTTGCGCAGAGCTCGCCGATTTCTTCCTCCATGGCGTCGCCGACAAAGACCACGGCCCGGACGCCGGATGCAACCGCCTCGCGGCGGGCCTCGCTCAGCACCTTGCCGATCTGGGTATCGCCGCCGCGGCAATCGATCTTGCTCATCAGCGCCGCCAGCTTGGTGCTGTCGGAGATCCAACCCGTAGCGCGGCACTCGCTGAAGCCGCGATAATACACCAGCCGGATATCGAGACTGCCGAGAGCTGCGGCCTCGCGAAACATCTCAGCTTGGAGCGCGCAGGCCATGTCCCAGGTCGGCTGCCGGCTCATGGTCGCATCCAGCGCGAAAATCAGCCGCCCCTTCGCGCCTGGTGCATGCGGCGACAGTGCCTGCGCCTTGGCAACAAAGGCCGCGATGTCCTCCGAGGTGGACGTCCCCACACGCGGAAGCGTGCCGTCTGCTTGCGCCCTGACGGCATCGCGACTGCGTGGTTTGATGGGTTCGCCCGACATCGCTGCTTGCACCCTGGGTAATGGGATAATGTGGTCAGCGCATCCCGTCCGGTCAATGTGCAAAGCCTCCGCAGGCGGCGCCAGCGGAGGCTTAAGCGATCGTTACAATCGAGCAGTAACGGCAGTTCTTCTGCGTCAGCTCTTGGCGGGTGCCATCAGGGCGACCGGACCAGGCTCGAGGATCTTGGGCGGCGAGGATTGCGTGTCGACCGGCGCCACGTCGCTATCGGTCGCGCTCAGGAACTTGTCGAGCATGCTCTGGATCGAACTCTTGGCCACATCCGGACCGGTGTCGCGCATGTCGTTGTGCTGGAATTCGGTCTTCACGACCTGGATACCCGCCTTCTCGCATTCCTCGTCCGTCGGGAGCACACCAGCGTCGGTCTTGAATTGCGGATCCTGGGAGCGGAACGAGAGGATCTTGAACTTGCCGGCGGTGACGAAGGGCACGCGCAGGTTGTCGAGCGTGACCACCCGCTTGACCTCGTCCGGATACTCCTTGGCAAAGTACATCGTGATGTCGCCGCCCATGGAGTGGCCGACCATCGTCACCCTGTCGTAGTCGGCGTTGGGCTGAACCTTCTTCATCTCATGCATCGCGAGATGGATATTGGCGACACCGCGCAGAATCTGCGGCAGCCGACCGACGTAGAGCTCGCCGGGTTTTGTCACCATCGGAGGATCAGTCGGCAAGTCATGCTGCGGGCTCAAGACCATGTAGCCCCGCGCAGCGAAAATGTTCGCAAGGAAGCCGTACTCGGTATTCTTGACGGTGTTGCCATGATTGATCACGGCAACCGGCAGCTTGATCATGCCGGCATTGGCCTGCATTTCCTTGTCGCGGCGCACCGCGACGTAGACGGGCACTGGACGATTGTCGCGCGAGGCATCGTAGAAGGTGACTGTCTCGTGCTTGATCGCCCACTTGCTCGCCGTGAAATAGGCGATGCCGCAGAGAGCACTGACCGAAACCAGAACGGCAATTCCACGCTTCATTTTCGTCCTCAGCCTCAGGCCCTGGCGGCCTGAATCCCTGTTGAAAATCGTGTTCTTCCGGAGCTCTTCGGCCCCTTCTCGCCTATTCCCCAATATATGTCACAGCAGCGTGACAGGAAGGCTAAATAGTGTGAATTCGCAGCTCTTCGATTGTGCGTCGCACACGTTTTATGAGCACCTCATCGTCATACCACCACGTCAGGTGAAGCTTACCATCCGACGCAACCAGTCTCGATTGGGTTCAATTTCGTAGTCAACGTGGGATGAAAACGCGCCGGTCGCATGCCGGGTTCCCACGGCAGGCGGTCGCCTCTCTCGCCTGGAAGTAGCGCCGTACCGCCGGCCTCAAGCGCCGAGGATATCGTGGACCTCTAGCGGCTTGTCGACCTGGGTGAACCACTCGGCACGATTGGCCGCGCGGCGGCGCCCGCGCTCGTCAAGCGGCAGCCTGAGCTGGCGCAGCAGGCTCGTCACCTCTTCCCGCGCGGTAAGATGGCCGAGATTGGGCCGCATGCCGAGTGTGGCCTCGTCGATCTCGTCGAGGGCGGTCAGGCCGCGCGGGAAGAATTCGCGGTAGACGACGCGTTCGGCGAAGCCGTCGACGTAGCGAAAGCCGAGCCGCAGCGACAAATCCTTCAGACCCTCGGCGAGGAGCTGTTTGTTGCGGGAGCCGAGCATGGACAGGCGGTTGCGCACGACGATCCAGTCGGTGGTTGCGCCGTCGAGCTGGCGGCGCTTGCGCCTGACGTCGCGGACCATCTCGGCATAGTGGCTCTCGCCGGTCACCGCGTAATTGGCGGGATCGACGGTGCCGAGCACGTCGAAATCGAGGAAGCTGTCGTTGATCGGCGTCACCAGCGTATCGGCCATCGAATGCGCAAGCCGCATCAGATAACTGTCGGTGCCCGGCGTATCGATGACGATGAAGTCGAAGCTGCTCTCGACCGCCGAGACGGCTTCCATGAACTGCTGGAACTCCGAGTTTTCGTTCTCCGCGATCTGCATGGTCTCGCCGAGCTTGATGCAGCGATGCACCGGCAGTTCCAGGTCGAGCTTGGTGCGACGCGCCCAGGCCGCGCGGTTGTCGATGTAGCGGGTGAAGCTCTGCTGACGGCAGTCGAGGTCGATGGTGGCGACGCGCTGGCCGGCTTTCAGGAGCGCAACGGCGATATGCAGGGCAGTGGTCGACTTTCCGGAGCCGCCCTTCTCGTTGCCGAGCACAACCACATGCGCCGAGCCGGATTGGCCTTGGCTAGCCTGCAAAAGCATAGCGCTCCTCAACACCCTCAATGAATATCTTCGAGTTGACCGCGTCTGCGGTCAAGTGAAATGCGTGACAGGTCATGCAAATGGCAGCGCGCCCGGCTTCATCATGAATCGCGCCGCCGTCTTTCGTCTATGATCCATCCACTTTGCCAAGACTGAGTGCGATGTCGCGCGGGATGCTGTGCCGCATCCGGATGCATGGCGTCCACCATCGCCCCTTGTTAAGGTTATGGCGGGCGCCAGGATGCGCCCGCGCCGATTCTCAACACTGTCGAGTCCTGATGTCATCACCCCCCTTGATCGTCCGCACGGTCCCCGCACTCCGACGCGCCATAGACAATCTTCGCAGCAGAAAGGCCACGATCGCGCTGGTCCCGACCATGGGAGCCCTCCATGACGGACATGTGTCGCTGGTTCGCCTCGCCAAGCGGCGCGCCAGCCGCGTCGTGGTGTCGATCTTCGTCAACCCGACCCAATTCGCCCCGACCGAGGATTTCGGCGCCTATCCGCGCACCTGGAAGGCCGACATCGCCAAGCTCGCGGCCGAGGACGTCGATATCGTCTGGCACCCGGGCGTCGAGGCCATGTACCCGGAGGGCTTTGCCACCCGCATCGTGCCGGAAGGACCGGCGCTGGCCGGCCTCGAGGACCGCTTCCGCCCCCACTTCTTCGGCGGCGTCGCCACTGTCGTCGGCAAGCTCTTCACGCAGTGCCGGCCGGACGTCGCGATCTTCGGCGAGAAGGATTTCCAGCAGTTGCGGGTGGTGACACAGATGGCGCGCGACCTCGACCTCGGCGTCAAGGTGATCGGCTCCCGCACCGTGCGGGAGCGCGACGGGCTCGCGATGTCCTCGCGCAACGTCTACCTCTCGCCCGAGGAGCGTCAGACCGCCACGGTCCTCTACCGTGCCATGAAGGAGAGCGCCGGTCGCATCCGTGCCGGCGATTCAATTGCGCCGGCGATGGCCGGCGGCGCCGAGATGATCAAGGCGGCGGGCTTTGCGCTCGACTATTACGAGCTCCGCCATGCGCAGACACTGGCGCCGGTCACCTCGCGCAAGGACGGCCCCTTGCGGATCCTGGTCGCGGCCAAGCTCGGCAGCACCCGGCTGATCGACAATATCGCGGTCTGAGCAGCTTATTGCTTGAGCATGATCTTTTCGGAGAATCGCTGCGCACTTTCCGGGACCATGCTTAGAGCAGACCGAGCTCGCGCAGCTCGCGCCGCATCGGCTCCGGCATCGCCGCGATCGAGCCGGCTGCGGACTTGCCGAGATCGGCCGGCACCGAATCGTCGGCGAGATAGCGCCAGCCCTGGAACGGTCGCATCGGCCGCGGCGAGACCGAGATCACCTTCGGCTGCATCACGATCCGGCAGCGGCCAATGCCGTCCTTGTCGCGGAACGGCTCGATTCCGATGATCTTTTCCCGCGCGGCGATCTCGCCCTTGATCACCCAGTAGAGCGATCCGCCCGCCAGGATCTCGGCGTCGCGCTTGGGCACCATGCGGGTGATGTGGATATGATGTTGCGGCAGACCCTTCTTCTTGGCGGTCTGCATCCGTTCGGCCACCCACTCCTTCAGTTCCTTGACGGAGTCGCAGCCGACGGCGAGCTTGATCAGATGTAGCGGCATGCCCAAGCATTAGCCGGGCAGCAGGGCATTGGAAATGCCGATCTACTCGTTATCCGCAGCCGCGGGCGCAGCCGTCGTTGGCGGCGGAGGCGCGAGCGGAACCGGTGGGGCGGGAGCCCGTGCCGCCTTCGGTGCCGGCGGCTTCTTCGCAGCCGCAGCTGGTGCTGGTGCCGCAGGCGCTGCAGCATGTGCCGAAGTCGGGGCGGGCGCACGCGGGGCCGGCGCGGCACTTGCGGCGGGCGCCGCCTGCCGCGTCGTTGCCGTCGGCTCTGGATTCATGATGCTCACCGGCGGCGTCGATGAAGCGCTCGGGAACTCCGCATTGGTCGGCTTGCCCGTCGGCAGCGACGGCGGCAGCCCGGTAAGGGCGGCGGTGACCGGCATCCCCGATGCCGCTGCCGGCGCATTCCAGGCCGGCGCATAGCGCGCGACCAGCGTGTCGTAGAGATGAGAGCCCATGTTGGCGGCGACATGCTGCTGGTCGGTCAGCGAGCGGAACGCGGCGCAATCGAACGGCGTGCAGCCATCGCGCGTGATCAGCACATGCGCGACAAGGCCGTAGCGATCACGCTCGAGCGACTTGCGCAGCACCTTCATGTCCAATGTCAGGCCCGGCTCGGCCGTGGCGACGTCGCCAAGAGCGGTCAGGCGATCAATCCTGGCGGCCGTGTAGGAGACGGCCGCAGCGGCGGCATCCGGCGCGCCGAACAGCGCCTTCTCACATCCCGCAGCGACGGCATCGCCGGCGAGATCGTCGAGGCAGGACAGAGCCGGCAGGCTTGCTGTCACCGCCACTTGCGCGCGCGCTTCGGCTGGAGCGGGCTGCCCTTCCGATCCCTGGACGCGCACGGTGGCCGCCCCGGCGATCGCGATCGATAGCAGCGTAATGACAGTCAGCGCGCCGTTGGCGACCGACCTGTCGGCACGCATCAGCGTGATCAGCAGGATCAATCCGAAGAATCCGGCAGCCGCCAGCGTCATCCACATCGGGAAGGCCGGCGAGATCCAGATTTGTTCGAGCGAAGTGGCCCATGCCCAGTTCATGCGCGGCGTCCCCTCACGCGAGCAAAGAGCGAATGGTCAAGCGAGCACCGCGAGTCGGCAACTGCCCCGACTCACCATGTGAAGGCGAAGCGGGCCTTTTGACGGCGGCAGGACACAAATTCCTGATGGCACCAATGCGCAGGTGCGGGCAGCCTCAGGAGAGCGCGAGCTGGCTTTCCTTGGCGACGCGCTCGAAGGCTTCGGTTGAGCTCTTGATCCGGTACTGGCAGTCGTCGCCTTCTGTCGGCAGCAGGCGGATCACCTCATACGAGCCACTCGCAGCGGGGCGCGCAACATTGCTGGCCGTGAACAGGACGCGCGATCCCACAGGGAATTTGTGCTTCAACACCCTCTCCATTACTCAAACAGCGCCTGCCTCGCCCAGTGTCCCACTGCGATGGCCGGCCGGAAACCCGGGCGGCTGTATAGCACGCGCCCGGCCGTTTTGGCCAGCGCCGAGCCGGAATGGCAAACGCTCAAATTTTGCTGGCATTTCAGGGTGATAGCTGGACAGGCGGCGGGTCGATGATACCACCGGCGGCGCTCGTTCGGCGGCATGTCGCAGGCTGTCGCAGCTCTCCGGCGGCATGGCCGCCAGCCACCAGCCCCCCTGCCCCGGCCAGCGCCGGTCAGTCCTCGAACTTCGCGATCCGGAGCGTTTCGGCGAGCCCCTCACGCGTCCATTCCTGGAAGGCCGGCAACGCCATCATCGTTTCCATGTAGGCTTTGGTGTCGGGCGCCACCTCGATGGCGTAGGTGCGGAAGCGATGCACGACCGGGGCATACATGGCGTCGGCCGCACCGAAGCGGCCGAACAGGAACGGACCCGTCGCGCCATAGCGGGTGCGACACTCGCGCCATATCTCCTCGATGCGCGCGATGTTGGACTCGGCGTCGGCCGACAGCGCCACGGGACGGATCGGCCGGTGCAGGTTCATGCCGCATTCGTTGCGCAGAGCGGCGAAGCCGGAATGCATCTCGGCGCACACCGAGCGCGCATGCGCGCGCGCAGCGACATCGTCGGGCCACAGCTTCACTTCCGGATAGCGCTCGGCGATATATTCGATGATCGCGAGCGAATCCCAGACCGTGATGTCGCCGTCGACCAGCACCGGCACCTTGCCGGCGCGGCTGAATGACAGGATCTGTTCCTTGTCGGCGGGATCATCGGTGTAAAGCGGGATCAGCGTCTCCACGAAAGGGATGTCGTTGGCCCGTAGCGCGAGCCAGGGCCGCATCGACCATGACGAGTAATTCTTGTTGCCGATCGCAAGTTTCAGCGCAGCCATGTCATCGGTCCTCCGAGGCGTCCCAGCGTACGCTCGTTTTAGCGCCAACGACTGCCGTCGATCAATCGTTGCCGCCCTTGATCATGCATGACAATCGTTGCGGTCGGCGATGGCGCCTCAGCATGCATTTTCAATTTGCACACCTTCCCGTTCTCGCGGCTGATTCGCCCGAGCTTTGCTTGATCGCTCCGCCCTCTCGTCCAAGAGGGCGCAGGGAAGGCCGGGTGCCGGCGGCACCCG